>BNJU01002460.1_pt1 | contig 79054 bp, 100 predicted proteins | sample 8539281 | NCBI WGS metagenome assembly BNJU01 (sample SAMD00202456, study PRJDB9452) | human saliva metagenome | isolation source: human saliva | place: Japan
GTTACGTATTACACTAATGCTGGTATGCTCATATTTACATTACTGGAAGCCAGTTAACAGCTGGAATACCAATCAAACCTAAGAAGAAATTGATAATCCCGTAGTTCTCCATTGAAGTTAGCAGTAACGGAATACAATCCGCGATGAGTTACTGTACTTGTAACATACATGTGCATTGAAGAAGAGAGTTTCAAAACTCTTTATGTTTAATCTTCTCAAAAATAATCTCCACGCAACGACCACTGAAATAAGTAGCGCAGCGGTGCAGCAACGCTGAATGCATATATAATGCAGATGTCTGTGGCGCTTTATGGAAAACTGGATCTGAGATTACTTTTTGGTAATTGTCCAAGCCTGTACATTGTAATTAATAGTGACCTTTTTGGAAACTCTATCCAGAACGAACGAAGTAATGGATAAATATTAAATAGAGAATCACCCTAAAGATGGGAGTAGGAAGAACCAAGCTTTAGGTTGGTTTTCTGGATTATTTTTCATTAGTAAACACGCTCCATCTGTTATCAAATAAGAAGATTTTGTGTTTTAGAATGTTAAATGCAAGTGTCTCCTTCTTCAATCTTATGTTCCACACTTGACGATTGATTTCAAGTATTGTTCGCCTAATGGAAGTGAAGAATATGCGTTCACGTCCGATTAACTCAACCCCACTCAATTGTTGTAGAGAATAAACCTTCTCCTTCAGCAGCTGAACGACGTCTTCTGACGCATTCCTAAATAGTAATGTCCATCTGCTAATTTCTTTGACGTTTGGGTCTGTGAGATAATTCAGAAGTTTGGTGGTTGAATGATGGGTGAGTAATCACACCGTCTTTAGTTTCACTTCTGTAATATTAATAGATTGGGTTACCGATGAATTTCGCAACGAATAAGTTACTTGGTTCTAGGTATAAGTTTCAGTGGAATTCGTCAGTGTTGTTGAATGTACTTTCGATAAAAGAATAATTTTGACATCTGAGATACAGATAAAAGCTTCTTCTTGATCGTGCGTTTACGAAGATTGTTGTGATTCCTACTTCTTTTACAAGACGACGGATTTCTTCACGGATTTTCAAACGTCAAACGAGCATCCAAGTTGCTTAATGGCTCATCTAGTAAGAGCACTTCAGGTTTTGGAACAAGCGCACGAGTGATGGCTCACGTTGTTGTTGTGCACCTCGATAAAGTACCAGGTTTTTACCTGCTAACTCTTCAATGTTCGTTAATTGCATATATTCTTCTGCAATTTTTGAGCTCTCTTCGAGATTTTGTCCCAACAGTTAGCAGTGAGACATGATGTCTCTATCACTGTCATGTGCGGGTGAGACGCATAGTTTTGGAATGCAGATCCAATGTTACGGTCTTTTGGTTCTGTCGTAACAACTGACGCTCCTTTTACAAAGTGGATGTCTCCCCAGTAGGTGATAATAATCCGATTAAATTTAAAATTGTTGATTTCCCGCATCCACTAGGACCTAGTAAACATACTAAATCTCCTTGTTCAATTGAGAAATTTACTGACTTCAATGCTTCAAAGCCGTTATCGAATACTTTGTTTAAAGTCAATAACATCGATCATGACTAATCCTCCAGTTTTATTTACTTCAATACATTCTATTCTACCATGTTTTTGGTTTCTGAAAACCGAAATCTTGTGAAAGCTTATTGTGACAGTTATCTCATGTTTTTGAGTATTACAAAAAGGACAAGAAAACCTTGTCCTTTGTGTGATTTTTAATGTGAAAGAAGCCATCCAAAATAGGCTTTTATTCGAAACAGTCTGCTCTTTGTGAACGTATCGTCACAATCTTAGTAACTTCTAGAGGTTACTGTTTGTAGACGATAGTAAACGATTAAGAAAATAATCCCAATGACAATCGATGCAATCAATGTGTTTGAGTGTTTACTCCGAATAATTGTGCAATCTCGTATACATTTTAAACGCAAAAGCTGTATGCATGAATGCCGTTAATAGAGGCATGAAGAAGACAATTAATACTTCAGTGATTGATAGATTGTTTAACGAGTTTTATGATCAATTCCCATTTTTGTAAGATGACAAAACGGTCTCTATCCTCATATCCTTCAGAGATTTGTTTGTAGTAAATCACTCAATACCGCACCTACAAAGAAGGAAACGAAAGTAAGGCCTCAATGAAGAGAAGACTTCCATAAATCCATATATTTTCTTTTTCGCAGCTTCTGTTTTACTAGACATGGCTATAGGACACTATATGATCTCACATCTATATTTTGATAAGCATCAAATTCTTCCTTCAAGCGATCTTCTTGTGTATCTGTGTTCCATAATGAATAATACTGAACTCTCATCACATTTCTGGATTGATAAAGTCATATACATCTTTCATAACCACCATATGAGATATTGTCCACTAAGAAAGATAATTGAGGTAAGGTTGTCTTATATTTATCGTCATTTAGATTTCCAACGACTTTATAGGTGGCAGTAGTCAGTGTTGAAAACTCTTGCCATCTCCTTTTTGTATGGCTCACTACCATTTCATTTTCTTTCAAGGAAAGATTCGTTCCAAAAATGCGGTTATAATCTTCTTGGAGACATCACCGTTAGAGCTACAGCATTTCTCTGTTCCTGAAAAAGAATTCTGAATCTCAACAGAATCTCCTTTTTGAAGACCAAAACGAACCGATTGTCCAAATGAAATTTCATTCTTAACAGTTGATAAAGATTTAGCTTGAATATCTTTTCATCGCTGTATTTGCTTTCTGCTTGATCTTTAGAAGTCAAAAATGAAGAAACCGAATATTCCGTAGGATAAGATCTCATTTAGCGGTTTTTAAAGCTCCTGCTTGTAAAGACATCAGAATCGTTCTAGCGTTACTAATACCATGGTCGATAAAATACATCACACTAGCTAATCCAGCTAGCGTTTTTACGCATACGGAATTTTAAATTGGAGATTGAAATAAAGTTTGTTGATAGAATAATTTTTTGTTTTTTTGCAATGCACTTAAAATGGCAATGGAACCTGCGTCAAACAAAATATAGGTCGCAATAACAACCATAACAACTGCAACAAAGAACATCACGATGGCTGCCATCGGACTTTCAATCGTTTGGGACATATAATAGGCTAATCCTAAAAATCGTAAACCCAACGATCGCGCGCGTCTTCATGAAGCGACCTTTGTTTCACCCAAATTTCTTTGTTTTTAGCTAATTCTAATGGACGACTTGTATAAATTGTCAAAGCATTCAGAAGAACACAATCAAGAAGATAACACCCATGAAAATATATACAAAGAAAAACACTACCGATTTGTAAGTGATACTCTAGGCCGATTGGATATTGAATCAGTTTTAAGAGGACCGCAAAAGCAAAACGGTGGAAAACCATTCCTCATGCAATCCCAGCCGTTACACTAGCAAGTGCAAATAGGAACAATTCCATAAAGCTAAGAATTTGTACATTTTACGGTCTAGCTTCAAAAATTCCATATAGTCCAAATTCTTTCGAACGATTTTTCATTACAAAACTATTGGCGTAAAGCACAATTAATAGCGCCACAACTTGAATCACAATCACTCCCAACCCTAAAGAAAGAGCGATTGAAGAACCCCCTCTTAAAGTGGAAAGTTCTGGCATTGAAGATAATGCGTGAACGATATAAGAAATCATCGTGACCATGACTGTTGCGAGTCCAAATGGTAAACAAAGCGAATGATTCTTTTTCAAATTCGTCACGGCTAATGAACTTAGTAGTTTAAACATGTGCTCACCTCTGTTCGCCATCACGGTTAACGTTTCAGAGATTAATTCAAACATTTGTTGGTCGCTTCTTTTCTCCACGATACAATTGATTATAAATTAATCCATCTTTAATAAAGAGCACTCGTTTAGCGCGACTTGCCGCAACCGTACTATGTGTTACCATTAAGATTGTTTGACCATTTTCATTGATTTTATCGAACAAATCTAATGTGTTGCTAGCTGATTTAGAGTCAAGCGCTCCAGTTGGTTCATCGGCCAGTAGTAAACTTTGGATCTGTAATCATGGCACGACCGATTGCCACACGTTGTTGTTGACCCTCCTGATAATTCATATGGATATTTTTCAATAAATCTGAAATTCCTAGCATTTCCGCAATCGGCTTCACTTTTTGTTCCATCTCTGCAATCGGACGTCTTGCTAAGACGAGTGGCAATACGATATTGTCACATACTGATAATGTTTCTACTGTTGAAAGTCTTGGAACACGAATCCTAAATGGTCACGTCTGAATTTGTTAGTCTTTTGAAGAAATCTCTGGATGTCTTTCCATTTAATAGAACACCTCCGCCTGTTGGACGGCTCCAGAGTTGCTAAAAATATTTACCAGCGTTGTTTTCCTGAACCGGATTCTCCATCTGCGCTACATATTCGCCTTCTTCAATTGAGAAATTAATGTCTTTTAGCGGTTACTCGCAGTCTCGAATCTTGTTTGATATACTTTTGTACATGCTGTACGTCTAATAATGTCATTGTCACCCTTTGTTTTAATTTGTTGAACACAGTATAACCGAAATAAAAAGTGAATTCATGACAACCATCCTATCATTTTTTATTCGTTTCACATTTTTGTCACTTTTAAAAGTTCATCAAAAAGAGTCCCTTTGGAAACCCTCTGAATATTCTTGTACATTACTCGCTTGATAATTCTAGCAAACTTCTAGAAGATTTGATAAACAACAAGATAAACCACCACGAAAATAGCTCCATCACCATTGTTGCATTTTAATGTGACACCACCGTCAACGCCGAAGAGTTCGATAATCTTATGGTACATCTTTGAAAGCAAACGCTGTATGGATGAACGCCATGACTAATGGTAAGAAGAAGACGATGAGCACTTGGCGATTGATGGATTTTCTTAATCGTTTTGATCGATCCCCAATTTTGCAAGATGACAAACGATCTCATCTTCGTATCCTTCAGAAATTTGTTTGTAGTAAATGACAAGCGCTGCTCCGATAAAGAAAAGCAATAGATAGAAGAGCCCTACAGAGCAAAACTTCCCATAAAAGCTATATAATTCCTCAGCTCGCTTCATTCTTACTAGCTAAGAGTAACTGCTATTTTTATACTGATTCGCTACCTTTGGTATGCTTTGGACTCCGCGAACCCGTTGAGAAGAAATTCCGTCGTTGTATCCCATAATGAATAATACATAGCCTTGCCGAGCAGAAGTTCCATGAAACTTCATGGATCTTGGACAATTGCTACATACATATTATCAGACACATATGGAAGCTGTAGCTTACTTTTTATACGCTGAGGCATCAATCATTTCTTTGACTTCAAAGTCGCATTAAATCACAACAGACCAGAGCCTTCACCTCGTCCACTTTTGAGACATTCCTTTGACAAGACCTAGGATGATTTCTTTATCCCTCACCGAATAATTCGTTCCAAATAGGCGATTATACTCGTCGACCGAAATAATGGTCAACATTGCAGCTGGCTGTCTCCAGAGTGAACCCCCTGTCAATCAAACCCCTTTTCTCTGTGCGAGAACCAAAACGAAGAATACCTAACAACTTCTTTCATTAGAAAGTCTCCTTCGATTGCGCCTTTGATTTGTTGAACGATTTCTGCATTTGTTTACTTCTGATTGGTTGATAATATATCCACCGTGAATAGGCTGTTGGATAGTTTTCGATCTGGTTTTCAGTCGTCCCTTTTGTAAAGCCACTGTCGTCGCTAATGTCACTAAAACCATAGTTGATAACACACACACTTGCACAAGACCTGCAGCATTTTTAGCATACGGAACTTTAAGTTTGAAAATCGAGATAAAGTTCGTTGGTTTTGTAAATAACTTTTATTTTTGCAGTAGAGCTAGCAATGCAATTGAACCCGCATCAAATAAAAATGTGCGGCAATAATCTACTAAAAAGAACTGCTAAGAAGAAATAAAGAAGTGCTTGACAGGACTCAATGCTTTGAGACATCGTATAGGCAGTTCCTAACATCACAAGACCCACACTGGCACGAAGGCAACAAAACGACCTTGTTTTTCCCTCTTTTCTTCAAGAGTTCGCAACGGACGACTCATATATAATCTTGTCGTTAATAAAGAACACAAGAGCGAAAATAACCGCTAAAAGTAAAGCATACATAGAAGATACTTCCGATTTGTAACGAATATTCAATCCCGATGGAATATTGAATCAACCCCAATAATAAGGCAAAGGATATACGGTGGAAAATCATTCCAAGAATAATCCCTAGCGTAACGCTGACAAAAGCAAAGATGACTAATTCAATAAGACTGAGCAATTGAATATTTTTACGATCAAGCCCTAAGATTCCGTATAGACCGAACTCTTTCGAACGATTTTTCATCACAAATGCATTCGCGTATAAAATGATAACAAGCGATACAATTTGAACAATAATAACCCCGAATTGCAATGTTTTAGCCATCTGGGCACCACCGTTTAAAGTTGCAAGCTCCGGCATTGCGTAGATAAGGCATGTGATAAAGAACAACGGTTAGCCCAATACCGTCAGGGCATAGGGTAGGTATAACGAATGGTTCTTCCGTAAATTCGTAATCGCCATCGAACGAGCGCAAATTAAACATGCCTCACCTCTGTCGGCCATCACAGTGAGCGTTTCGAGATTAATTCAAAAACATTTTGTCGATCCGTTCTGTCTCACGATACAATTGATTATAATCAACCATCTTTAATAAAGAGCACTCGTTTAGCGACTGGCAGCCACTGGTACTATGCGTTACCATTAAGATTGTTTGGCCATTTTCATTGATTTTTATACAAAATCTAATGTTGCTATTGATTTTGAGTCCAACGCTCCTGTCATCGGCGGCAGTGAAACTGGCTGATCGGTAATATGGCCGACGATTGCTACACGCTGTTGTTGACCACCTGAGCGTCTATATATTTTTAGTAAATCTTCAATCCCAAAGCATTTCCGCAATTGGTTTCACTTTCTTTTCCATTTTCTTCTATTGGTCGACGAGCTAACAGAGCGGAAGCACCATGTTGTCATACACCGATAATGTTTCTAATAAGTTGAAGTCTTGAACCTAGCCCAAGACGATCACGACGAAATTTCGTTAATACTTTTTGTCTGAGATTTTTGAATATCTTCACCATTTAGGAGACTTTCCCTTCTGTTGACGGTCTCAGGAGTCGCTAGAATATTTAATAGCGTTGTTTTCCTGAACCAGATTCCCCCATGACGCACACATATTCTCCTCTTCCACAGAGAAGTACATCTTTCAAAGCTACTCAGTTGTTCGAATCTTGTTTGATACACTTTTGTAATAGTGCTGTGGCACGTCTAATAATGTCATTATTGTCACCTTCATTTTGAATTTGGTAACCATAGTATACCGTAAAAATTACAAATTCATGACATTCTACTATTATGTATGACCTCTCTTGTCTCAAAATCATTAGTGTATCCACTTGCAAAAACGAACGAATTTAAAAACACCATCTTTATAGTGCGTATATTTTACTAATTCACGAACTATTCCACAAAAACGTTTCGTATAGTTTGTTTTTTAAGATTGACAACCTTCTTTATTTCTAGTATAGTCTTTATATAACTTATTTGAAACGCTGTGAAAAGAGAGTCAAAAATAGAGCTTACCGCAAACCGAATATCACTCTATTTTTAACGAGGTTTTTGAGCTGATTGTCTGATTTGCTAGGACAATACGGGTTCTCCCGTTACAGAGTTACCGTATAGTTGTACGGAAGTAATCTTCATAAGAAGACTGTAATGGCGCCACCACAACTTCAACTCCGTCCTTTTAGCGTTGGCTGTGCGAGCTATTTTGTTTCAATGATTGGAGGAATAAACATGGCTGAAGTAGAGCTTTACACTCGACCACAACAAGGTCATCGCTCCTTATGTTCGATTAATTGCGAATGAGCACGGAAGAAAAGGAGATGTGATTTCAAATTTTGATATCCGTTTCTTACAACCGAATAAACAAGAAATGCCGACCGGTGTTGTTCATACTTTTGAGCATCTCTTAGCTGATCTTTTACGGGACCGCTTAGAAGGAATTATCGACATCTCTCCTTTTGGATGCCGTACAGGATTCCACTTGATTTTATGGGAAGAGCGCTCACCAGAAGATATCGCTCGCGCATTGAAATCAACGCTAGAAGAAATCGTTGAGAGATTCAATTCAAAGATATTCAAGGCGTATCCGCCGTTCAGTGTGAAACTACCGTGACCATTCATTATTTGGCGCAAAAGAATACGCCAAACAAGTATTGGAACAAGGTATTAGTATCGATCCTTTCGCGAGAAAAGTCATTTAATCACTCATTCAGTAAGAAACATTAGACACCTAGACTGGAGGAACCCCCAATATGAAATTAAAAACGATCGCTAAATCCCTTATCACACTCTCTACCGTATTCGTCTTGGGCGCTTGCGAAATAACACTGCTTCAAGCTCGCAAGCTTCAAAAGGCTCAGAGAGTGAACTTAAAAACCGTTAAAAATTGCTTCGGTTGGTTCTGATGCAGATATTTGGAGACATATTGCCGAATCTGAACAAGCTAGCTGGCCTTAAAATTGAAGTCCAAGAAATTAACGGTGGCGTGCCATTGAACGAAAGTGTGGCTGACGGAACAGTCGATGCCAACGCATTCCAATCAATCGGATACTTACAAGGATTTAACGAAGCGAATTCCAACAAACTCGTTCCAATCGGTACGACTTATATCGAACCAATGGGGCTTTACTCTAAGAAGGTAAAATCACTAAACGACTTACCAAACGGTGCAAAAATTGCACTTCCAGATAGTCCATATAATGCGACTCGTGCCCTTCGTTTATTAGAAAGTGCCGGACTGATTAAACTATCTAGTTCTTTCAAAGACGGAACGGGGACTACCAGTGATATCGTTGAAAACAAGAAAAACTTTGAGTTCTTAATGATTGATGATACGACTAGCGTACGTGTCTTAGACGATACTGATTTAATCGCACTCGGAAACACCATCGCACTTGAAGGTGGATTAAATGTATTAAAAGATGCTTTATTCTATGAAAAAGCGGATGAATCAACCATTACTAGTATTAATGTGATTGTTGTAAAGGCGGAGAATGCCGATAAAGAAGAATACAAAAAATTAGTAGAACTTTACCACGACCCAGAAATCCAAAAATACATTTCTGAACAATTCGCAGGAACTAAGGTAGAAGTAAGTAAACCTATTTCTGAAGTGGGGAAATAATTCATGAAGATTGCGATTGTTGCTGCCATGAAAGAAGAACTCTTTCCGTTTGAAGAGCACTTCTCTCCAGGAAACGTCATCTTTTCAAAAGGGCCTATTCGTATTCTAGAGGTGCATGAGAATCTGATTCTCGTTCAATCTGGTATTGGAAAAGCGAATGCTGCCGCGGCTAGTGCTTGGTTATCGATACAGTCCATCCTGACCTCATCATAACACGGGAACTGCAGGAAGCTTTAATCCAGAATTGAGGCTTAGCAGACGTGATTGTCTCTACGAAATTTGCCTATAGCGATGTGGATGCGACTGGATTTCGACTATGCATGGGGACAAAGTTCCTCATATGCCAGCTGATTACCCTGTCGATGTAAAATTACAACAAAAAGTACTCACGCTTCTTCGCGAACAAGTTCAAAACTTCTCAGTCCATAGTGGATTTATTGCTACAAGCGACTCCTTTATGAGTTCGGTTGATGCGGTTGAGAATATTCATGCTAAATTGCCCGGATATTACAGCCAGCGACATGGAAGCAGCACCGATTGCGCAAGTGGCTGGTTCTATGATATCCTGTGTTGAACATCCGTGGCATCAGCGATCATGTAGGTGGAGATGCTCCTGATACTTTCGAGGAAACTCTTGAAAAAGCTTCTCAAAACGCATTCGAAGCAGTACGGATACTCGTTGAAAACTTCTTATAAATTTTCCTAGATATACGCAAACGCTAAACACAAAAAGGAGCCAGGCTAATCGCCTTGCTCCTATTTTGTGCTGTATGTTAATTGCTAGTCGATGCAAAGAGATATTTAGAAGCAATATTCATAGAAGAACAATTTAAAAGAATCAGTTGATTGGAAAGAATGGCGAGGCTCAAGCCGGTGCCCTATGACTCTTTCAACAACCAACTGATTCTTTAAATTGTTCTTCTATATTACTATGTGTTAACTTTCAAAATATCTTCTTTCGCGTGGATAAGCTCTGTAATCAATTGACAGTAAGGTGTTGGAATACCATATCTCCTTCCCTTTTCTAGCCACAAAGCCGTTCAAGAAGTCCACTTCAGTAAAGCGGTGGTTTTGAATTAAGTCTTGGTGCATTGAAGGATAGTGTCCGCGAACTTTATTAGACGCTGTATACACATAATCTTTCATCGCAGCTGGATCAAGATGCACGCCTTCTTTTTCCGCAACAGCGACAAATTCAGCAATAATTTGCGTTACAATCGCTTCGGCAGTTGAAGTATCGAACACTTCGCCGATGTTGGCATCTAAGATGGCACATGTTGCGTTCATCATACCGTTTACGCACGCCTTACGCCATGTTGAGAAATGAACGTCTTCGCTGTAGCTTGCGTTCAAGCCCTGCTTTGTCCATCACTTCCACTAATTCTTTAGCAATCGCTACACCACTTGGGTCCGCCGCTTGCATTTCCACAGTACCAGTTCCGCCTAAACGAGCTACCCCTGGTTCGATTAGACCCGCAGTCCAAATCGTAACCCCCATAATAATGTTTTTACGAGGAACGTATTTTGCCATCGTATCTTCGTGACCCAAACCATTTAAAAGACAAAAAGTACTTTCGTATCTTCGTGGATAATCGGTTTAATCTTTTTCTAGCATTTTCGCCTAATTTCATTGATTTCTGTAAAGGCGATGACCATCTACTTCTTCTGTTGCTTCTACTGGTCGAACAATTTTAATGTCAATGGTATCTGTAGTTATCTCCATCAACTACTTTCAATCCATTCTTTTGGATGGCTTCGATATGCGCTGGCCATTCGTCGATCAACGTCACCTCTTGCCCTGTTTTTGTTAACATGTACCCGAAACGGCACCCCATTGCTCCTGCACCCGCAATTGCGATTTTCATTTTAACTCCCCTTTTCTCTTAAACGGTTAATTTATAATCTTCTGGTTGAATCCATTTTAACACTTTTTCGAATAAATGAACGAATACGATGTTTAACGCGATTGGCGCAACGACGAAAATAAGTGTCACAATAACGATATTCATCACACTCCATCCGCCCTCAGCTAGGTTCAACGCATTGATTGGTCCTACTAATCCGCTGAAACCGAACCCTGCACTTTGAGGTGTTCCTTGGATGTTCAATAAAAGCTGCTAACACACAAGTACAGCAGATGTACATCATTGGCACAAGATTTTTGGTTTTGCTAAAACATTTGCCATTGACATTTTGGTGAACCGATGAAATGCGCAATTGCAGTTCCTTTTGGATTCACTTTCCATCCCGCACCGCAAGACTGAAACCAGCCGCACAGATTCAGGCTTTGCTGCCCTGAACCTACTCCGCTAAGGCTAATCGCCACGGCAATCCCTACTGTTGTAAACGGAGAAACGATTAACATACAGAAAATAACGGCTAATAATAAACACATAATAACGGGTTGTAATGATAATAGATTTCCGATTCCTTGTCCTAGTAAGGTTGTTAAAGTTTTGATGGTTGGTAACGCAAGACGACCTACTTCACCAACAACGACTAATAAAACCGTTGGAATCACGATAATAGAGTATGCTTTTGCTTTATTGCCAATCCATAAAATGACTGCTGCTCCTAACGCTGCAGTAAGCTCCCATCGTAATGATGTCTCCTGTGCCACCAAACACACACTCACGTCAGATTCGAAATTCGCAACTCCACCTGCAACAAGACTCGCTAGTGCCAACGCTCCTGTTTGAATTGGAGTGAATTTGAAGAATTGACCGACCATCAAAACCGATAATGTTCTCATTACATGTATTGGCCTACTTGTGTTGCTTGGATAATCAATTGGCCTTGTGGGAATACTGGAAGGAGTGCCTTCACTACTCGCCCAGTAGTGCTCAGGGATAAGAGTAACCACAACGCCTAATGCAAGTGCGTTACAGGACGTTCATCGTGAACTCTTTCCCGCTGTATTTCTTTTGTTCCATAAAGCTCCACTTTCATAAGATTGGCTTTATTATAGCATACCCAGCAACTAGTATTGTGATATTTTCTATAAAATCATATAAAAGACCGTTACATTTTTTCTGCAAAATATAAAATTAGTTTCCTGTTAAAAAGTTTTGATTACTACGAATCATTACGGATGTTTCCATAATCGCTGTAGTGGGGTACCGGTTCGAGCCTAAAGTCTCTCACCTTCAAAGCCTCAAAAAGGGAGTAAGGAATAAATTCCTAACTCCCTTTAGTCACAGTGGTTGAATGGTATGAGCTACACTGTAAACAGTTTGCTCATACCTATTCAACTGTGTGGGGGAAAGAAAACGAAACATCCTAGATACAATAATGTATCTAGGGTGTTTCTGTCTTTCTCCCTCGCATTTGATACGATTCCCCACCACTGCGATTATAGGATCCGTAAGATTCTTCGTAATCTCTGCTTAGTGAATTTATGTTTGCATAACGCCTACAATCTTTTATCTTGGTTCTTCTGAAAATATCACTGTGCTGGGAATGTATTAAAGTCAATCTTAAAAAAGCTTCGTTATGGTGGGATGAGTTCCAAGGGGAAGAGTGCTTTCTAACGGCTTAATGATTAGACAAGGTTACACTTTTGAACTTTGCATGGATGAAATACTCATATTTGGTAATCATCATATGTTAATTATCATATAGATAATTTTCAAAAATTTGAACAAAGAAAAAGGCCGGACAAACTGCCCAGCCCTAGAGTCTTCAAAAATTATAATCCTGTAAAGCTTCGATTGTTGACTGCAAGCATCCAAACTAAATTTTTCTAATGCGCCTTTTGCACCAGTGAAGATATCTTGTAACATCGTCGCCTCTCTTCGCCAGCTACTTCAATACCTTTTTGCAAAAGGTCGATTATAACGGTATCCCTACTAATAAATGACGGATACGGTCTTCCATGCTGTCGCTGTAGTTTCCTTTAGCATCGGCAATCTTAGTGTTTTCAGCAAATTCACGTAATGTTGATAAGTGCGCCACCCTAATGTGATTAAACGTTCAGATACTTCATCTAATTGAGCGTCTAACAATTCCATATGTCGATCCATTAATGGATGCATTGTTATGAAAGTTGCACCATCGCATGTACCAGTGAGCTTGGTGTACGATTACTGATTGTTGGCTTAAATCAGCCACCAATTGATTTAATACTTGTTTTGTTTGTTCTTTTGACATATCTATTACCTCCTGTTTCTAGTTTAGAATTATTCTAAACTACATATAAAAGTATATCCCCATTTTGGAACATTGTCAATGAAAAAGATACGAAAAAGGGTTAGATTTTTCAACCTAACTTAGTTACTATATCCATTCATAAAGTAATTTTTATATTTTAAAAATATCTTTCCGATAACGCATCATTTTTCATATAAACTCTCTGCAATCAGAAAAGATTTTCTAATAGCAGAAACATTATTAGAGTCACATAAAATTACATACGCTGTCGACAACTCCCCACTTTGGAACAGTTAATGCAAAACAGTTTGCCATATTAGCTATTCGAGAAAAACCTGCATTAGCAGCAACCTGTATCTTTTTGGTTTTTATCAGCAAATGTCCAAAGACAGTATCTCCAAACCCATTCAAATCTACTGGACCTTCTTTACTCACAATAATATCGTATTTCTCCAATAATCTTTTAGGTTTCTATTAATGCTAAACGTTCATTATCATATTTTCCTTCAAACGAGCTAACTTCAAGATTCTCGTCCTTTCAGCAAATTACAGATGTTTTTCGTCATCAACCAGTATTTTCGTTTCTCGATTAGAATTTTCTAAAGCTCTTAAATTTAAGATATAATTCTCGAAGTAACTTTAGATTTTTAGAAATTAAACCTATAGATGGTATAAATGAAATTCCATCGGTCGATACTTTCTCAATTTCTTTTTTCGTTCTTCTTGAAACAATACTGGATCAATTACAGAAAATAAATTTAAAGAAATCGCAGGGGCCAGAACCGACCCACCGTCTCGTACCCATTCCTATATCATTTATCCCTAAGAAGACATTGATTGCTGTTCCACTTGAAGACCCTATCTAGGTAAACCGGTTATTGGATTCTTTTAAATCAATATCAATAGCACGGCCACCAAAACTAGATTGATCTCGAGTATGCAAATAGTACGAACATTGTTTTAATTTTTCTTCCATCGCATCTCGTTAGATATAGACTATTTTTAACTCCAAAAATAATACCCATCATGATTAGAAATCTCATCAAAGCCAAGGGATATACCCCTATCTACTGATTTTAACGGATTCTTTCATCGCAAGCATTGTTTTATAAGCGTATTTTGTATTTTTCCATAGTAAAAACCTATTTTTTCAAAAATTCTATTTAAGAAGGAATGTCCATGCTGCGGAGAATCCACATTAAAGTATTCTCCAACAGTAGCAGCAACATCAGCCATAGTATCACGTTCTCCAACATATTTCCCTGTAATACCAGGACTGTGTATCAGAAGAGGGACTCTTTCTCTCGTATGATTACTATGACCTATTGTTGGGTCATTTCCGTGGTCCGCCATCACAATTAAAATATCACCGCTATTTAATTGCGGAAGTAATTCCGCAATACGTTTATCGCTTACTTCTAACCTGTCTGCATATCTCTCTACATCTTCAGCATGTCCAGCTAAATCCGTTTCTTGAATATTTAATGCAATAAATCCATTTTCTATGCTCTTCACTTCTTCCATTAAACAGTCAAACAAATATTCAGAGTCTACACCTGGGAAGAGTCTTGTGCTTGTTGTTTGTATGATATCCGCAATTTTACCTAAGAAAGAGACTGTAATTCCTTTTTTATCAAGAATCGTTGGTATTTGAACATTCTTATCAATTCCATACCCTAAATGAACTACCTGATATCCGTGATTATAAACCCCTGACTCTGGAGCATCTACCCCTGCTATCTTGTCATTCTTCACTTTTCTAGCTCGTAAAAGGTTATCCAGCGTAATTTGTTCTCCTCCAAAAGTGATAACCCTTGATACTTGAACAACCTCTCTAACAACATGCCCAATCTTACTTAACTCTTCAAAGCTAATTAAATCTAAGCAAGCTGAAACATTATAAACTTGTCCATAATCTGTTTCTAAATTATCACCTACTGTTGCCACTTCATTTACAACAAGAATTTGTAACCCTGGTTCTCCAACACGTCTAACTTTATAGCCATATTTTAATAGGTTCTTTTCAACTTCATCTATTTTTTCATTAAACGGTTGAATCAACGGAACTTTCGGAGTAGTCCCCATTATTTCTTGATGTCCTAAAAAAGAATCTGCTCCATAATGAGTTAAATTGGCTGTTCCATAATTAGCCGTATCTGAAAATTTATGTTCTCCGACTTCCTCACCAATAGCGTTCATAAGTCCTAATTTTTCTAACGTAGGAATTTTTTATATCAGGTTTTGATTGAATAATATGTTTTGCTGTATTACTTCCAACATCTCTAGGTCTTACCTCTACACAATCATCCATTGCTCCTACACCAAAACTATCTAAAACAATGAGAACAAATCTTCCCATTTTTTCACCTTCTCACTTTATTTCCCAAACTATCGTAAATCCCAACTAAATGAGGTTCTCCACTCTGTAATCCTGAAACAATAGCCAAATCACTTCGAGTAACAAAAATCTGAGTTCTGAACGCCCCCAGTACAGTTGCTCCAACTCGATGCTCATTTTTAGTCTCAATATAATAATCAATACTCTCATCTTTCAGAGGAAGAACTACATCGAAAACGACATTATTTCCATCCACGACTTCGACATTTTCAAAATGCCCTCGTCTATAATTTCCTCCTCCATAAAAATATGAATGGCCATCTAAGTTATGAGAGATTTCGCTAACATACACTAAGGCAGGAATTTCTGGTAAATCCATCACAGCATGAAGTGGAGTGGTTCCCGTTAAGGCATGACCAGGCTCCCCTTGATGCCCCCCTAGCTTTACAGAATCTCTGGAATCGTTACGGAACAAGTAGCAGATGGCATATTCAGTATTGGTTGAATTCCTTCTTTTTCAAGAATTTCTTTCGCTTTTTCTACTGTTTTCATGTTATTTGTTGGAATAATATTTTCTTTACCATCAAATAAAAAACAAGGAAACGAAGTTAGTCCACCTATTTCTACCCATTCAGACGCCTCAACAATAGCAATAACCTCATTTAAATCGGACAGATGAAATCCACCGTATTGGCCATCATAAATATTGTCGCCTTTTCTCAATAACTTTCAACAAAAAGCTTCTGATGTTTTTAATCGATTCGCAACACGAATAATCTGCTGTACTTTTCTCAAGTGAGTACACCGTAATATAATCTGTTCCATAAGAAAATGATTTTTCTCCAACAAAGCATCCGGAATTTGTACTAGATGTCCCACATTCCCTAAAGACAATCCTCTTCCATCATCCGTAAAAAGCTTCTTTATAGTCAACAACAACTGCCTTTTTATATCTGTATTTTCAGCAATCGCTCTTGCTATAAACGGATTTCTTCCAATCTGCTTGAGCATATAATAAAGCTCAATATCTTCCTTATTTGCGATTTTTGGACATATATTTTGCGTTTTTGGATAACTGCATCTAAATCAATCACATAGGTATCCGGAAGAATTTCACCATCTTGATGCAAAGCTTGACTGCAAAATCGACTAAAGACCGATTTCTTCTATTCACAAGATTAAGAAACATCTTTGTCACCTTCTAATAAATTCAATAAATGAAGATAAATAAACTCTAATTCATTCTCCGAATACACTTCTTCACCGATATAATTTGATAAGCGACCCAAACTTCTTTACATTCAGCAAAATTATGATGGTTATTAACTTCATTTCGAATGATTTCTTCCATTTTGGCATCTAATACTTCATTTTTTCTGCGTCTAGATTCAGCCATTGCTAAATGAATAAGAAAATACTTGACCTTCGTTTCATCATTAATCTTCATTTCGTTTTGAAAAATCACTAGCCTTCAATATATATTTTTTTGTATCTTCATCTATAACATCCGCTACTTCCAGAACATCTAATTTCTCTCTAGCATGAACTCACCCCTTTTAATATTGAGGAATCATCTCATTATTTTTCACTTTTTCTTGAATCTCAATTATTTTATCTGCAGCTACACTTTGATTAAAGAACGCCCTAAGCGAATCATCATCTTTATGAACTACAACAACTGCAGATGTCATATCATCAATCCACTGATTGTGTTTTTATTTTCGAATAGCTTAAATCGGAATAATCTTTATCCATTAATTCATCTAAATTCCAAACACCAACGTCTACAATTCCCTTTCTTAGCGCTGTTAGAATTTGAAATCCAGGCATTTCAACTAATTGAACATTTTTACCTTTTACAACTTCTTCAGTTAGTAGATATTGGTCGATTGAATTCATAATCAATAGCCACCTTCTTACTTTCAATAGTCTTATCAGTATTTTCACCTAGAAAAAGACAACAACGTGCTCACTTAAATAACTATTTTTACCGAAGTCTAATGCTATTTCTAGCGGTTCGCGATTATGAATAGCTTGTTTAGCAGCAAATTTAGAAACAATTGCAAAACGGTAAAACTTACTGTAACTGCTTTTATTCTTTCTTTAGACCCACGAATATAACCTAAGTTTAATGGAACATGATTATCGCGGAATTCTTCGTAGATTCCAGTTGCTAAACCTTCATAGAGTTTAGAGTATGGCAACGTCATAGTCCCAAGCACCGTTTCTGACAATGCATAAGATTGTAATATTTCACAATTAATTTCTGAAATAAACGAACCTTGGTGTCCTTTTGCTGATTAATTTAAAAGCTCCTCGCTCTTTAAATAAGAAATTGCATTTTGAACGGTACCACGAGCTACTTCTAAATCCTCCTGATATTCAGAAATACTTGGCACTTTTATCTCCTACAGATTTCTTTTAAAAAAATCTGACGCGATAGCATTGATTACTTGACCTTTTTCATTAAAAACTTTTCTACCATACTCTTCCTCTTATTTACTCTTTCACTTTTTCTATAGATTCTTTCAATATTCTTATAATAGTTTTAGCACCTGAACGATTTGGATTAATACGAATCAAACGCTTTTTCTGCTGTTGGATCTGCATTTCTAAAAGTGCCGGAAACTCTATAAAACAAAGGGCAAAACTCATATTGAGATTCAGCTCCTACAGGATACGGCAACGCACCTAACTTCGTCGCTTCCTCAATCACCGCTTCAGCAATCGGTTCTTTTAATTCTACAATCAAAACTCTCGATTGAGCATTCACAATAGAGGCTTCTTTAACCATATCTAAGATCCCTGATTTAGCTGATTCACATACTCTCGCCAACTTTAGCGGAAATTGCTTGAGAAACCGGAACATATATCATCCCTTTTTAAAACATCTAGAGCTTCATGCCCCTGCACTTGTCCTCCACCGGAATAGTTTTCTTTTTTTAAGCTTTGTAGTGATTCTGACTTGCCTACTATACATCCTATTCCTTCTGGTCCTAAAAGCTTAAAAGTTGAAAAGCAAGAAACATCAGCTCCATACTGCAAACTCTATTTTATCAGTTTTAAAAACAGAGTAGTTATCATCTGTAATCACAAATATATCAGGGCGCAACTCTTTAATTGTTTTAATAACTGTTTCTGCTTCATATGAATCAGATGGAAGTTGTCTCTGTAACTTTGAAACCAGAGCTGACGCTATTTCTTTACTTTTAATGATATCTTTCAGAGCATTTAAATCATTAAAGTCCACTTTTTCATATGTGATACCCAACATTTCAAAAACCTCGCATTTGTTGTTGGGTAAATAGGTGCATCATGAATTAATATTTTCTTTTTACGATTAACACCCTGCATGTAACGCTAGTCTGATAGCATTTGTTCCTGACCTCTAACTAATAGCGTTGTCGGCGCCAAAAAGTTTACTATAACTTTTTCGACCTTTCTTGTATACACAGTTGATTCAGACCTTTAACTACTCCTAAATCTCCCTAGTTAAAATTTCATTTCCAGGAAAGACTTTAGTAATCCTCATCTACTAACCTGAATTGCATTTCTGCGCTTCTGTGATTGTTAAACTTTTTAAAGGATAACTTTTCATCTTTTTACCTCTACCAAAAATCGCTTAGATTTTTCCACTAACATTTTACGGATGAATTTGTCTGAGACCCTCCCTCTCGTAACATTGGAACAAAAACAATCTAATAGATAAGAATAACCTATTCCACCTTGATATTCTAGGTTTGACTTCATGTAATATCCATAGATAGAATACCTTATCTTCATAGCCTCTTTTCTCAATTCTCTTTAGCATTTCTACTCGCATAAGTCCGTTGGTAATCTCTCTACCAACAGTATCAAACTCTACATAGACACCTTCATCTAGCATCTTAAGAATATAATTTACATCGTCCCGTTAAATCGACATGTCCAATAATGACTCTATCTAAATCTACATTTTCTTTTTAAAGAAGGCAACTTGTTCACGACCATATGTTCCTAGAGTTGTATGAGTGGTAATCGGAATTCTCAACCTTTATGAACAATTGACGAAGCAAGAAAAACCTTTTTCTCTCTATCAGTCATCATGTTTTTACTAGTTCCTATTTCACCGATAATTTGCGCTTTTATATTTGTACCGTCAATCCCTTCAAGAATCTCTTCGCATTAAATCAGCTAACTCTTCAACACTAGTCATCTGTTACAAAATCCGGTAAAATTTATCTTGATAAAAAGCCTGTCGCTTGAATGATATTAATTTACTAAGCTCAGCAACCTTTGAACATATAAAGGATTTTCTTCTCATATTAAGATTCGTAACATCCACGATGTTACTGAACCCCTTTAGTCATATAATTTTTAAATTCTTCTACTGTTTCATCAAAGCAATTTAAATTAGTATCATCAATATTTTTTAATCTAGATAAATCAATAGTCGTATGCTCGCATATAAGTAATTCCATCTATGAACGTCATATCAACAACTCTCCATCCAGCAACTGGTGTGAATAATCCAACCATGTAAAGAATATTAACAATAATTCCTAAACTGATTGCTGCAACTGGTCCGATAGCTAGTTCAACGATAGGACTTTTAGCCTTTCTATTTAGAAGAAGCAAGTCGATAACCCAGAAGTATCCAATCCCAGGTGCGATTTTTTCAGATGCAATAGCACCACCAACTAATAAAGCCACTTCTAAGATCTTTATTCATTGCTGTACGAATGTGTTCGCCCATTTCACGAATTCCAGGGAATTTATCCAACTTTTAGCCACTAATGCTAACAATTGAACTCTCAACAAACATCAATGCTGCACCGGCACTAAATGCAACTAACGGATTACCATTTAGTAACATCCCCACTACAAATACAAACGTCGCTCCAGCTGGGCCATAAACCCCTGTTACAATTGCTGTTGAGAAGACTAACGGAATAAATCCAATACCTCGAGCAAAAGCAGCTAAAGCAGCTTCACTAATTTTACCTTCTGACAATAATTTGAGAGAAATAGGATCACCAGCAAGAATCATTAAACTAGTAGAAGCAGATACAAGACCTCCTGTAAGTGATAACCAAAGCCAATTTTTCTTAATTCTATTTACACGTTCTAAGAATACACTCACTAAAGTCTCATTCGAATTACTTCCATCTCCTTTTACTTGCATTGCAAATACAATCATGAAAATCATACCTACAAGTAAAGACATTCCTTCTGCACTTAGTTTAATGGTAGTCGCTTCTAATTTAATCGTTCCAAATTGTTTGACTGTAAACAATGCTAATAAAGTCGCTAATAGAGTGATTGCTGCTTTTTTAAATCCATGTTGGCTTGCAATCGCAATTGCAGGGAAAATACTAAACCCTACGATAATAGGCTGCATCCTACAGAAGATAGTGTGCAGGCATAAAGTTCTACAGGTAGCATATTGAACAAATCAACTACAGCTTGTAAACCTAACACAAGTCCCACACCATAGAGTGCTCCAACTACTCCTGATACAACCATCCCGATTTTTCCTTCTGGAGCCCAAGAACCGATAATATCTGTCATCAATAAAATACTATGCACTAAAATAATGGAAGCCCCAATCGATACTGGAATACCAAATCCGATAACCAATCCAAAACTCAACGCAAAACTTGTTGCTGCTAATTCCTTTTTACCAATCTTCTTTTCTAAATATTCTGGAAGAATTGGTCTTAAACTCCATCATTAAAACAGCGATTCCTTTATTCGCTAGAATCGAACACAATGCGCCCTAGCAACGCAACAACTATTAATTCTAAAGTTTTATCCATCGTCTTTCCTCTTTTTTCTATTAAATTTTATTTAGTTCTTCCATGATAATTGGGATAACATCATTTTTATGTTGCGCTGTAAATCCAAAATGCTTTCTTTCCACTTCGAACATTTTCCTAATTTCTCTTCTGGCATTATTTTTCCAGGCATCGAAACTGTCACACAATTATCTCTTCCTAAAAGAGCTAGCGCCATCGCCAAAGCTCCTCCCCCGCCAGTGTTGCAAGCTCCAATATAATAATCAGCTGTCCCAGATTTACATAGCCACTCGCAGCATCCAAATCACTCTTCACTTCCACGCTATCTTCTGGCAAACCATACTGAAGTACTAAAGCTTTTTACTTCCTCTTTATCAATTTGACCACCAACCACAATCATCTAACATCCTCCTCTATTTTTTTCACTTAAAAATTCATTATGGACTGCATAATTGATCTGCGCTAGCAAAAATCGTGTGTGTAGTATAATTTCAGATTTTTGTTGTCCATTATTCATTTTTATTAGTCAGAAACAATTACTACCATCTTATTTTTGGAGAAATTGTTACATAAGTGCCTGTAAATCCATTGTGTCCAATCGCATCTTCCGCCAAAGATTGCATCCACCAGCATTCTTTAAATATCCATAAGATTGAATTGAACCTGATTTTGTTTTTAAACACGTCTTGTAAGAATAGTTCCACTGGTTTTTCATCATATAGAACCGTATCTCCTCGTTTTCCTTTTATCTACTAAAACTTGATATAAGGTTGATAAATCGGTAGCGTAGAAAACAACCCTGCGTGACCAGCATATCCTTCATTTGCCATAAAAGCATTCCCATCATTCACTTCACCTTGGAGCCTCGTAATTACGCCATCCATTGAACTTTTTCGAATGCTTCTTTATCTGCTGTCATGTCATATCCAAATTTAGGAAATTTACCTCATCGATCATCATCTTTCAAAAAGGATTTCGTCATGAAGTTACTGCAATTTTGATTTATCAACACTCATTTTTAGTTGGGTTAAACATCGTATTTTTCATTCTCAAGCGGTTCATAAATCGTTTTAGCAACATATTTGTCAAATGCTTTCTCCTGTAATTTTTTCTGTAATAAACGCTAAAGTCATATAGCCCTAAATCACTGTACTTATACTCCAGGTTTAAATTCTAACTTTTCGATCTTCAATGTATTTCAATGTATCTTGTCGATTGTTTGAATATAAATAAATTGCTTTCCATTGTGGCAGCCCAGATGTATGACTGAGTAATTGACCAATTGTTACATCTTCTTTCCATTCTTTCCAAATTCAGGTAAATATTTTGTTACCTTATCATCTAGCTTCACTTTTTCCCTTCATATACCAAATGCATAAAAACTTGAGTTGTCGCACTCAATTTCTTTTGTAACTGAGGGCTAAATCAAAGAGCGTCTCATCAGTAACTGCAGAAGGATTTTCAATCTTTTTCAGCAGGATTCTTCGAAAAATCAAATGCTTGAATCGTTCCATAGCTCTTTTTAAAAACCATTTTCCATCTTTTAAAACAACAATTTGCGCCCAGGAGTAGCTTTAGGGTTTGTTTCGCTAATTGGCTTTTTCACATAAGAAAAAGCAACTGCATCAATTGCTTTTTCAAGAGCTGACGACTCATTGTTTTCTTTATTCTCAGCCACAACTGTTGTTTCAGAACTTTGAGGAACTGCTTTTATTTGAACACCCTACTAATCCTAATGCGCATACCACAGAGCTAATCATTAACACTTGCTTCTTAAAATCTTTTTAACATCATAACCTCCGTTCAATATACATTTTTGTACAATAGAAACTATCTTTCCTTAAAACGATCATAAAAGCAACCCCATTTATGAAAATACACTTTTTGTACCTCATCTATACGCCAAGCTATACTATCTTTGTTTTTGTAAACCCTCTTTAGATAAATTCTGCTATTTATAATACTCAAATCATAAAAAGGCGCTTTCGAGAGCGCCAGAAGCTATTTATATTATTTTTCGCCAAATTGTGATGTAGTCGAAGAAGGCATCGCGGTCGACGTGGTAAACAAGGTCGACTGCGGCCATTTTTCGCTTTTAACTGGTACGGCCACGGCTCGCACCGGCAACAATCACGTCACTATTTACCACAGAACGTTTGACAAGTGTCTTCTTCCTGAATGAAGGGTTGAAACACGTCCCATAGGAAGTCATGTTGAGTTCGTTACATAGTGAGTAAGAGGAGGCACGATGGCGTAACATTGCTCTAAGAAGTCAACGCCTCGATGGCACGTTCTTTTTGCCCAACGGTCGCGGACATCAGAGATAATGGCACATCATGTTTGTACTTTCAGCGCCACGAGCTCGATGGATGCTGGATTCCCAAACGCGTTTTGCCGCAAATGGATCCCAGTACACATTCCACTCTGCAGTTCCGTCGTGTTCAGGGTCTTCCACGTTCCCCATGATCAAGGAAGGTTCCACCCATCCAGTAAAGTTTACCGATGTTTTTCTTCGATGGTTGGGTCTTGACCTAACGCACGAGCTAAGTCTGTTAATGGTCCCTACGAATACAAGGCCCACTTTCTCATCCGATTCTTTCAGATGCACTGGATTAAATCTTTCGTGTGCTTTTTAATGATGAGTCTTGCACCGTGATTGGTTTATGTCTCGTTTAAGATTGGAAGTGTGTCTACTGTGAAGGCGTATTCTCCACCTTTTCGGAATGGGTTCACAGGGCGTGAGTCTGAAGAAGGACTTCAATTGTTTGTCTTTTTCAGAACCGAACTTATGAATAATCTTCTTGTTGGCTTCCACCGCTGGTAATAAATAGCAGTCCGCCTTCGATGACGCTGACCCCTACTAATTCCATCGCCTTCCATTTTTAATAGTCAACATAATGATACTAAATCATCAACGCCACCATCGTGGTTTAAATAAACTTTACGCATTTATGAGTTACGCTCCTTTAAAATGGTTTTCTGGACGCTTATTATACCCAAAACGAACAATAAAGAAACTATTTTATCCAACGTTGGGTTTTGTTTCAAGTGCATTCATTCTCAGTTTATGTTAAACTATTTTTATTATTTTTAATGTTAGAAGTGGTTCAATGAAAAAGAAAATTCATAGATATTATCATTATCGGTTTTGGGTCTGTTTGCCATCTTCTTTGAGCCGGAAATTTAATTTTCCCACCTTATCTAGGAGTGTCTGCAGGAGAAAATTGGGAACTGCAAACCTTTGTATTTTTAATCGCGACCCTCTGCTATCCGTTGTTGCCAGATGGTCGTTGCCACTCTTAGCGGAAGTGCACCTGCAGTCGGACGACGAATTTGCACCCTGTTTTGCAGGCGCCTTGAATGCCATCTCGTTCTCTTAATCGGCCCATTTTGCATGGTTCCGCTGTACAGGAGCGTCACCGCATGAGATCTTTGACAATCGTATTTCCTGATGCACCACAATAGATCTCTTCCCTCGTCTTCTGTCGGATTGTCCTTTGATTACATAGCAAGGGAAACTCCCGCAGTGGATGCCATCGGAAAAATACTTTCAACATGATCTCTATTACTTACTCTCTCTCGTATCTTTGTCGGAGTCTCATCCTCAACCAATGCAACATTTGCCACAACAGACGGAAGCGGACCATTCGCACAAGGTTTTTAAAGAAGGCCATCAAACTATGGACGTGCTCGAGCCCTCTAGCCGGAGTCGTGATGAAGATATCGCGTCGGTATTTAAACTCGAAAAGAACAATTCAGAATGATGTTCGGAGTTGGCATCGTAGCCTTCGTCCTACTCAGTCGTATACTCAACACCAGTATACGCGCGTGCAAGTATGAGTACCGTGATTGACTCAACTGAGCAACGTTCTGCTATTTTAACAACCATTGTTAAAACTTTACTCGGCTCATGCGGGGCAACTCGCGATGGGACCTTGCGGGTCTCGCTTTGCCTCGCCTCACAACTGCATGATTGACCAACAAACCACTATGGTCAGTATTTTGAAGAAGTCTCTAAAGGAAAATTACAATACAAGAGCATATTCTGTCACGGTAGTAGTGAATCATCATCTCGCTTGTCGGCGTGGATTCACTCATTAACCCTGCCGTGCCAATATTGACCCTTCATCTTCCCAATCGTGATTGCACTCATCCTCTTCTCAGCGTTTGACCAATCACATCCCATACGACTGGACGTATCTTGGAGCGGTGGTCGGAGCTGGAATCGTTGGACTGGCATAGGAATCAACACACTTTCACAACTACTAGGGTGGAAACCCACTAAGAGACGTTGCCACTTGGATTGGAACCTCCACTAGCCACATACGGCCTTGAGTGGATTGTCCCAAACCTTTATAGGCGCCATCCTCTTCACCATTGCATCCGCCATTTTAAAACCAAAACAACTTGAATTTGATTAAAAAGAAGCCTCCCAGCTCCGTTTTTTGTTTCCCGTCCGCCCCTCTCTAAAAAGGACGGTTGTATATGTCACCTGGTTGGGAAAGGTGAACCCTCCTCGAAACGCAGAATCCCAAGTCCGTGACACAATAAGCAAAGATCCTACGCCTCTTTTCAAAAAGACGGTTTGTATATGTCGTTTTTGGTTGAGTATATGAAACTTTCCGTGACAGTCTCAAAGTCTGTGGAGTTTTGCTGACGAACGGAAAAACTTGCGGATCGATCGTAGTAGTTGTCGGAAAAAGCAACTAATGTGAAATAGAGCCAGGCAAATTTTATTGCCCCAGGTTTTGAGGCTCAGTAGATTGAGACCTAGGCTCAATCCGTCCGACAACTACTATGATTGAAATATCCGCAAGATTTTTGACGCTCGTCATGGCTAAAAGCTTCCCTAGTCCACAGACTTGAGGGCTCTGCATATCGATGCGCTGGAGGAGATGGTTCACCATATACCCTAGCGCAACCAAGATGACAACGACAATCACACTTGGCAACATATATACAAACCATCCGACCGCGGGATTAAACATAACAAACCCCTGGCGCCACCGTCTCAATAATCACCTGATGCAGCACTCGCCCAGACAACAATCCCATAACAATCCCAATCACTGATAATAAAAATCGTTTCACGGTAAATATACATCGTACTTCTTTGTTCAAGAAACCGAGTACCTTAATCGTTGAGAGCTCGCGAATCCGTTCGGCATGCATTGATGTTGGTTAAGTTATATGAGATTACAAACCGCGAGTAAAATCGACACAGCCGTTAAAAATCATCATCACGCGACTCAATGAACCAACAATCGTATTGATACGACTCACCATGGAGGGTGTTTTTGCACTACGGCTTTCACCCCGTCAAGAGCCATTAAGTCTGCTGCGGCTTTTTGCACGCTAGAAGCGTCTTTGTCTTTGAACTGAACAAAGATGGCGTTGTCTAGTGGCACCTCTCCATAGGTCTTAGCGTACACTTCTGGGGTCATGATGACGAAGTGTCCGGCGTACATTTCTACGATGCCTCCAACCGTTAACGTCACATCCTCACCGTCCTTATTTGGAAGCGTAAAGGTGTCGCCGACTTGCACATTTAAGAGTTTGGCTAATTTCTTGGAAATCAACGCGCCGCTCTCTGGAAGTGTCACAGCTTTCTTCGTCTTCGCATCATTCAAATGAAGATACGGAGAAAGGTTTTCCTCTTGTCCAACTAGTACGGTTATAGACCGCTCATCGTCCACTCCTGGCACTTCATACGTTACTGATTCGCTATAGACGTCGCTCAGTCGTACGTTTGAAGAGGTTAAATAGTTTTGTAATGCTGTTTGTTTGGAAATCCGTCAACACGGACTCTTTTGACACAATCGCATCATAGGTAATCAATTCCTTGAACTGACGATCCGCAATCCCGTCTAGTGACCCGAGAATACCGCGTCCTGCAAATAGAAGCGCCACGCTCCCAGCCACCCCGAAAAATCGTCAGCAACATCCGTTGTTTATAACGGAAAATATTCCGCGCCGTTACCTTATGCGTGAAGCTGAGGCGATTCCAAATGAACGAATACGCTCGAGAAGAATCTTCGACCCAGCCACTGGAGCTTTCTGGCAAGAGAAGCGCTGAAAGCTTGCTCATGAAGTTCACGGCGGGCAATCCATAATGGAGGTACACACTGCCACAGATAAGCGAGCAAACAATCGCAATCACGGCGATGAGCGGATGGAAAATTCAACTGGATGCTTGGCAATACGGTATCCTTCATCAAAGTCGCACCTAAAGCACTCTGGCAATGCATACGTTCCAAGTAAGATCTCCAAGGACTAGTTCACTTACCCCTGCTGTATCCATACACGGCAAACTTCTTCATCACGTCTTTTGTTTCATAGCCGAGTGCCTTCAACACCCCAGCGTTGATTCGTTCTTCGTTCACAAAACGCGTCATCGTCGTTACCGTTACAGCGCCGCCACGGCATAAAAGTACAATCGGGAAGAGGTTCCCCACCGACGTAATCCTTCGGCCGTGGTTTTCTATGTTGAAGAATCCTTCGCTTCCAAGCATCGTCGAGACGTGTGTATACAGAGTACTTTCGGCTTCGTGAGTTTTGAAACGTCCACCTTTCGCCTTTTTCAAGTTCGGATTCAGCCTTCTCAATACTTCTTTGTCGGTGTTCTTTCTTTCTCGTTATAAGTTTCTTCGCTTTTTTTAGCTGCGTTTTGGCATCCGCGAGTTTAGCTTCGCCGTCCGCTAACGTTTTCTTGGCTTCGAGCTAGTTTTCGCCTTGCCTTCTTCTAAACGTTCCGGCGTTGGCTTTCAAAGGCAGCTACCCTTCGCGGTATTGGTCGAGGCCGATCCACGTACTGGCTGTAGCTAGCATAATACATTTGGCTAGGCCTTGTCGGTATGCTTCTTGCCCTGCGAGTAATTGTTGTTTTTTCGATGCAAGTTCGGCTTCAGCGTTTGAAATGGTTGTTTGTCCCGCTGTGAGTTCTTGTTCCTTTTGAGTGAGCACTTGTTCTTTGGCATTCAGTGTCGCTTCTGTTTGAGTAAGCTGGGCTTCTGCTTGCGTTAAAAGCCGTCTCCATCGCTTGAAGGCTCTCTTGGTAATTCCTTTCTGCAGCAGCCGCAGCAGGGTCGCTAGCTAAAGCGCCTTTCCCTTGCGCTAAAGGCTGTCTTCTTCGTTTCCCGAGGTCTACCTTATCCCGCTTCTAGTTGCGCTTTGGCCTGTGCTAATTGCGTTTTGCCGGCTTCAGCTGTTCCTGTCCACTTGCAAGCTCTTCTTTTTGGCCATGAGTTGCGTCTCGCTTCTGTTAACTTTGGCACCTGCATCATCCAACTGAGTTTTCTTCTGGGCTAAAGCAGCCACGGCATGTCGATTTGCACACGGGCACTTTCGAGCTGCACGCGGCTTTGCTTCCAACTGATTCCACGCTGCGCTTTAGCTTCGCGTCTCCTGATGCAATCGTTGCTTCGTTGTCAGCTACTTCTTTTTGACCGTTTGCAGCGTCTTTCGTTCTTTTCTGATTTCACCCACCATCTGTCAATTTCTTCTCGGCGATCCGAGAGCTGCGTCTTTGGCATCGGCAATTTTTCTTTACCTTCTGAAATCTTATCGTCGGCCGTCGTCTTCAATGCGTCTAAGCGCGCCGTTCCATTGTCAGCCAACTTTTCTTCTAGCGCCTGTTGCAACTGCGCCACCTTATCTGCATACTCACGACTCGTTGTTTTCATTTACGTAAATCCCGGATAACGAAGTCTGGCAATCGTATACACTTCAGAATCGAAGGTGTCTTTTGGCACTACGGCAAACCCGCTAAGGTCCCCGCTCCCCGCACTCGATACACCTTTAATCGTCTTCGAAAGGAGCTCGCTAGAGTTCACAAAACCAGTAATCGTAAATTCATGCTCTTTTTTAATAGAGTGGAACTTCCGGATTCATTCAATCGAATCGTGTCGCCAATCTTGTACTGATCCGCCATCGTTTGGGCAGCGCCACTTCGTTTGATTTCGTAGGAAACCTCGCCACTCACCAATTCGAATGTTGAAATATCTGTCGTCTGAGAGAACACACGAATCGCGTTCGGCGTATCGCCAATCACCGTATCGGCAAAATAGCCAAACTCCACATCGGCGTTCTCTTGCTTGATCTCGGCTTGATCTTCGTCACTTAACCCGTAACCCTGCCACCACAAACAAATCGGCGGCGTTGGCCTGCTCCATATAACCGTTCAAGGTGTCTTCAATATCCGGCCCTGACACTTTCAACCCGACCAAAGACTGAACGCCCTCAGCATCATGAGTAATATAATAGGGAAGCGTCCTTCGACTGGCGAAGGAGTTTCTTATATCCTTATTTAATGTCTTCTTTTCACTGTCTGCACCCCTTCTAATATTCAAGCGTTTGAATATCTTGTGGATTTGGGTTACATTCGATTTTCTTCACGCGCGCGTCATGCATATAAATCACGCGGTCGGCAATCGGCGCTAGCGCTGAGTTATGCGTTACGATAATGACCGTCGCCCTTGGTTACGCGACATATCTTGTAAAATTTGCAGCACTTGTTTTCCCAGTCTTGTAATCCAAGGCTCCAGTTGGTTCATCGCAAAGCAAGAGTTTCGGGTTCTTGGCAACCGCACGCGCAATGGAAACGCGTTGTTGTTCCCACCCGATAATTGCGACGGGAAATTATTCATGCGGCGTTCAAGCCCCACTGCCTTCAAAGGCTTCCTCTGCATCTTGAGCGTCTTTTACGATTTCAGCCGCTAGTTCCACATTTTCCTTTGCCGTTAAGTTCGGTACTAAATTATAAAATTGGAAGACGAATCCAACATCGTCTCTTCTATAATATGTGAGTTGTTTTTCATCAAAGCGGAAATGTCCACGCCGTCAATAAGGACTTGCCCTTCGTCGTTCGTGTCCATGCCACCTAAAAATATTAAGAACCGTCGATTTTCCCTGGCACCGCTGGCCCCTAAAATAATGACCAACTCGCCTTTTTCAATTTCAAAATTTACATCATTATTCGCGATAATCTCTGTATCGCTCGACATGATACCGTTTATAGCTATTCTTCATTTTCGATATAATCATGTCTATCCCTCATTTCTATCAACACCGTTAAATGAACACCGTGTTGATTATTGCTCGTATATACTTTATAATAGGACCCAACGAAAAACAATACACAACAATCAACAATGTGTTGATTTAAGAGAGTTTAAAAATGACGACTCAAAAACGAAAACCACAACGAAAAAGTGATTTAAAAGTTGCGCTCACGAGACTCCTGAAACAAAAGGACTTCGAAGCGATTAGCGTGAGCGATATAGCAAAGGAAGCCGGAATCAACCGTGGAACCTTCTATCTGCATTATGTCGATAAATTTGATATGATCGACCAGCTGATTGACGAGATTTTACAAAACATTATTTTTCTTATTAAATAAAGACCAGCTGAAAACGAAAGAAGAAGCTTTGCGCCCATCGTTAAAACTTCGAGTATTTAAAAGAAGATTTTCGACTTTATTCATGCCATCTCGCTCAACCGATTTAACTATACTTCTCATCTAGTCCGGAATTTCTTACTGGAATTATCTAAACAAATCGGTCCGATTAAAGAGACCATCAAGACCGTCTATCCGCTACCGGAAGACTATGCCGCAGAAGTCTTTATTTATAGTAATAGCGCGATTTTCTTCCACTGGATTCAAAAAGGTGGCGTAGAAAGTCCCGAAGAAATCGCAAAAATCTTTTTCAGAATGTCAGTATAAAGGAGCAAACTCATGCATAAAAATATTATGAAAGACCCCCTCTTCCTCAGCCAAAAATCCAGTGTTGCCGATCCGAAAGCCGATGCTCAGGTAGTCCGCGACTTGCAAGATACGCTTCGCGCCAACCGCGACCGTTGTGTGGGGATGGCAGCGAATATGATTGGTGTGAAGAAGAACATTATTATTGTAGCGATTGGACCGATGGATTTGGTGATGCTGAACCCACGTATTACGAAGAAGCAAGGGCCCTATGAAACGGAAGAAGGATGTCTGAGCCATACAGGCACGAAGAAGACGACGCGCTATCAAACGATTGAAGTAACGTACACCGACCCAAGCGGCAAGAAGCATACGGGGACATTTACCGACTTCACGGCGCAAGTCATCCAACATGAGATCAATCATTTAGAGGGAATTTTGATATAAAATACGCAACTTCAGTTGCGTTTCCTTCGAATCCACACGGATCTCTTCATAGAAGCGATAATGGGGCACCGGTTCGAGCCTTGTGTCTCTCACCTTTGAAGCCTCAAAGAGAGCGTACGGAATCAATTCCTACGCTCTCTTATTCGCATTCAATGCTATCCCCCACTATTGCTTCTATAGAATCCGTCCGATTCTTCGGAAACGCAAACTTTCGTATTCGTATTTTTATGGTGCTTCTAAATGGACGAAGAAGAAGGCTTGTGCCGAGAAGGCGGGACGTGCTCCTTGCGACGGCGGTGTGTCTTCCTTCTTCGTTTCGTATAGTAAGAAAATAAAGAGAAAAGGCCTGGACCCTTACGTAACGTTATAGCTTATACTTCAAATTGTTAGGAGTTGAAAATATGTATTTAATCAAACAAGTGAGCGAAATCAGTGGTGTATCGGTGCGCACTTTACATCACTATGACGAAATCGGATTACTATCGCCCAAAAAACATGAGAATGGATACCGCTACTATAGTGAAGAGGAATTGTCCCTCCTTCAAACCATCCTGTACTATAAGTATTTAGGATTTTCACTAAAAGATATCAAAACTCTCATGAAACAAGAAGAGGGAAGATCTTGCCTCACTTGAAACATCAGTTGATTTTTAATGCAAAAAGAAAAAGAACGTCTTCAACATTAATCGACACATTAGAAAAGACCATTGAGTCGAAAAAGAAAGGAAAATGACAATGACAACAGAAGAAAAATTCAAAGGGTTCACCTTTAAAGATAACGAAAAATATAAACAGGCCGCGACTGAAAAGTACGGTGAAACAGTGTTGAACGAAACTGCAGAAAAACAAAAAGGCAAGGAAGAAATCATAGCAGACGGCTTCAACAAGATCTGGTTCGCGTTTGCTGAAAATATCGAAAAAGGCCTTCCTGCAACAGACGCTGTGAACGTGGACTTAGCAAAACAACTCCACCAACACATGTGCGCTCATGCGTTCTGACTGCTCGATCGATGTCTTCTCAAGCATCGGATTTGGCTACGCTCAAAACGAAGAGTTCAGAAACGAACTTGGATAAATACGGTAAAGGCGTTGGACAATACGCTTGTGACGCGATTCAAACCTATGTTGCGCAAGAGAGAAAATAAGCAATTTAAAACGGAGTTAGACAAATGTCTAACTCCGTTATTTTGATTGTAAATCTTCATTTAATTCTATCTTCTTGCTTTTATAATATAATTTTTCATATTGTTTTAGAAAAATGCTTTGCACTATAATTTCTAATAGGGAGAAATTTATCAATATAACTTAGGAGAGGTGCAAATAGTATGGATTTACTTTTTTCTTTTTCTGTAATTTTATTACCTTTTTATCGTTTTCATTCTAAATCTACTCTTACTACTAAACAACAGCAAGAAGTATCTCAATTCTTTCGACTCAAGAACCTGTTGATTCGCCAAAAGAGCCTCGAACTGAAAAGATTTCAGTTTCCAATCCAATTCGAAAACACAAAAGAAAATCAATCTTGGTTTCATTATATTATGAAAGATGCTTGCAAAGATATACCGAGAAAAGAACAATTCTAGGAGATGTCTCTACGAAGAGATTATCACCTTTGTAGAGATTGGGAGAAAGTTTATCAATATTGGAAAGATAGTGTTGAGGTTCTAGTACAGTTGCTCAACCCGATGAACACTGGATTTCCTACATTAAAATTATATGCTGAATTAAGCAATGGTGACCTTCATTATATCGGTACCTTTCCAAATCTGATTTTCAACAACTTGAAAATTATGATTATGAAAATCCTTATTATTGTTTTTTATTTACCTTTAAAGGAGGAAAATATAAGACACCTTATGTTAATAAAAACGGAGAAATTAAAGTACAAACTTTTAGCAGAACACTCATGAAGTTAGTGTCTCTACTTGCTGTATAATGAAAAAATTTACATCCTCAGATTTATAATCTAAAAAGAGCAGTGTTAAAACCCACTGCTCTTTCATTTTTATCTCACAAATCCAACTTTTCTGGTGTTGATAGTTCCCGCATCATAAGCGAATCCATCTTCTAAAATCCTCCAACTGCTTCACGTCGGTCACTTGTTCACGTATGGCAAAACCAACCAATAACCCACGTCCTTTTTGACGTCGTGGAATGCTGCTTGAGCGTTCCATCTTTACGTTCGTAAAATCTCCACGTCCACCCAGTTGTAACGCGAGCGGTCTAAAGCGAACTGAACTCGTCACTGGTACAGTTGACCACCGTTTCCTCTGCAAAACAGCTCGGCCCACCCTGATTTCCAGTAAGCCTTCAAGCTCTGTCCGTCCACGCGCAATGGTCGCAGCATATCCAAACGGTACGGCTTTATATAAGTAGTTGGCGCCACAGCCCCATACAAGGCAGACAAAATACGTACATGATCACTTCCATAGCCTAATCCCTCGTTCCATCCGTCTACTTGCTTCAACCAGCGAAACGCCAGTCCATTGTAAAGTTCAATGGCAGGAGCAGCCTCTGCCACCTTCCACCTTTCGATAAAGGCCTCTATTTTCTTCTCAAGCAACTTCCCTTTCACCCCAAGCACACGGGCAAGGTCTTCTTCCGGAACCGCGCTCACAGCCGCCACTACTTTCCTAGCAGCCGGGCTCACTTCCCAGTCACGCTCCTCTAAAGCGTCATTATTCATTTCCTTTGCAGGCGATAATATGAATTTCATCTTGGTCCTCCCTTCGTTCATGTCCTCCTTAGTGTACCGTACTCCCCTTGTTTTGACAAAACACAAGATACAATTTATACTGAATACTATCAACTCAAAGGAGAATTTTATGCCTCAACCATTGACACTTTTTGATTAATTCCATCGCCCTCATTTTACTTATTACCGTTTTAAGCGTTGGAATTTATGCTATTTGGGCCATATTCACTCTGCAAACTTCTTACTTTTCTTTGGAGGTGTCAACGCCCTCCATTCCATCCGTCTCATCTATCAAAAATCAGTTACTGGATATATCATATGGTTTGTAGCATGGGCGCTGATTCTTTACGCGTCTTACTGAACAACCAGCATGAAAAGCCCTATAAAAACAGAAAATGCCATGCTAGATTTTTCTGTTTGTATTGTAGAATGGAAATCCGTTTCCTGGACAAAATCGAAGATCCAAACAAACTTCGTGCCATCATTGCACTCTGTACTCACAATTTTAATGATTATCGCCTAACAAGGAGGACCTCATATGGACTTTGTATTCATCTTATTTTCTATTCTTAGTTTCTTTATCGTTACATTTGCTTTCTTACATCTACTCGCAGGTGGCGTCGCTCTTCTAAAAGGAGACAAAACAACAGGAAACATCCTCATTTTTGTAGGAGGCTTAATCGCACTTCCCTGCAATCCCATTACTAGCAATGGTCTGCGGAATTTCATTCGTTACATGGATTGTTGAGGGCAACGCTTTGCTGTGTGGGAGCCTTCATATAAACGGAAAAGAAAATGGCAATAACAACACCATGCACCACGTCATCCGCATCACCATTGCAATCCTTCTCACGATTAAGTTGGCGCTTGTTTAATCAACATCAAAAATAGCGTACGAAAATTCCGTACGCTATTTCTATCTACCACACCATCAGAATTGTCCCTGTTGCAATAAGTGTACAACTCGATGAGTGATTTCACCGTAAATGTATCGTGCAAAAATAAACGCTAAAACCAAAGTGAAAATAATGCTCAGTTTATCCACCGCAGCCACTTCAGTCGCCTTTCCTAGTTGGAGCGCTCGGTAATAGCACAACCATGACGCCCCCAGTCGCAATTCCGGATAAAATGAGAAACACGCAACTTTTTCTTACTAATTTGTGCTAGTCCTGACTGATTATTCGTGATAAACACCATCAACCACGACATCACAACAACCACAACCGTCCGCACTGCTGTTGCCAAATTCGAATTCACCCATCAATCCCTATTTTGGCAAATATCGACGTCAACGCCGCAAACACAGCTGATAACAACGCAAATACAATCCATTTGAAAGACCCCTTTATTTACATCTTTCCACTATTATACCTAATTTTTCTAAAAAAAGATAGATTGCATCTGAATGATTTTTGCCATAGAAATGAACTTACTGACTAAAAAGGAGGAAAAAGAATGCCTGAAAAACTTTTGAAGAATTAGCACAACTAGAACAAGTAGAAGCCGTGGTCCTAGGAGGTTCCAGAGCTGGAGAACAGTATGATCAAGATTCAGACTATGATGTCTATGTCTATTTGAAAGATTCGATTGCCCCTGAAATCCGCCGAAAACTACTGGGCAAGTACTGCTCGTATATGGAAATCCAAAATCAATTTTTGGGAATTGGAAGATGACTGCATTCTAAATAACGGAATCGAAATTGAGTTTATCTATCGTTCCTTGGATGATTTTGACCAAGAATTACAGAAGGTCGTTCTAGATCATCAGCCTCATAATGCCTACACGACTTGTATGTGGTACAACTTACTTCATAGCAAAGTTCTATACGACGAAGAGAACCGATATACCGCTCTACAGAACAAATACCGCATACCTTACCCTGCGACTCTGAAGCGAAATATCATCGAGAGACAGTCCCTTTTACTCGAGACATCCTTGCCCGCTTTTTCCAAACAAATCAAAAAAGCTCTCAAACGCAAGGACATTCTCGCCTTGAATCATAGAAGTAGCGAGTTCTTTGCTCCTATTTTGACCTACTCTTTGCATTGAACGAGCAATTACACCCAGGCGAAAAACGAATGCTATCCTATGCGAAGAAAAACTGCACTCTTTCTCCCACAAGATTTTTGAAGCAAACATCCAAGCCTACTTCCAAAATCTCTATCAATGGGACCAATCCCAAGCAACACTAGACACCTTAAACCAACTCTTAGAACAATTACAGAAGCTTGTCGAAACAACTCATCACTAAGAGGAACGCTCTTGGCAGTGGTTTATGAACGGTGAGGGCAATAATTATGAAACAAAACGGATTCACACTGTGAACCCGTTTTTTTCTTCTGCCTCTCGCGATGTATCGTGAAGTTGAGTCTCGTCATCGCCTATTAACGCCTTTTCTCATATCCTGTAGTTGAACTCAGAAAAGCAGAAATCGACGTCCACTTCCCAGAAAAATCCGCACGACTGCAAGCAGTCCCTTGCGTTGTTCTGGTCCAGTGATTCGTTTCTAAACGCTTTTCTTCGTATCCTATTTTCGGATGGTCCGGTGGTCGACGGAGTCAAATTTTAATCGTTCAAAAGCCGTCCCTCTCGCTTTTCGATCAAAAATAAAGAAAAATTGTCGAAGCATTGTAGTTTGAAAAATAGAGGTGCGAGTTTCTTTGGATTCCATCTCAAACGCCTGAGGAGGATAAACAAAAAGAATCAGTTTATTGAAAGAATAGTGGGACTAAGCATTAATCGAATAAGCGGACGTAGGAATTATTCGCACGTCCGCTTTTGAGATTTTAAAAGGTGCAAGACCAAGGCTTGCACCGTGCCCCACTATAACTCCTTTCAATAATAAAACTGATTCTGAACTCGTTTATCCGACGATGCACTTCATCTAAATCCAAAGAAACGAAGCGAAGCTTCCGCCTGTTCCCTCAAGCACACACTCATTCACAATGGTTCAACGAATTTTTATCCTTTTATTCTATCACCATTTTATTTATTTTTGCACATAAAAAGCCGAGAGGGTTCTCGGCTTTCTCAACGATTATTTGTTTGCTAATAAGTCGCGGATTTCTTTTTAAATAATCTTCCGCAGTTGGTGCAGCTGGTGCAGCTTCTTCCAGCAGGGTTTGTTTCTTTTGCTAATTCAGCAGCTTTATTCATCCCTTTAACGATTAAGAATAATACCGCTCCAACGATTACAGAGTTGATGATTGCAGCGATGAACGCTCCAATACCGATTTGAGCAGAACCTAATTTAAATGAAACTGCTGCATATCGCCAGTGTTAGTCACTCATTGCGATGATTGGTGAGATAATGTCTTTTACTAATGAATCAACGATTGCTGAAAGCACCACCGATAATAACGGCTACAGCTAATTCAACGATATTCCCACGCATTGAAAAACTCTTTAAACTCTTTTAACATTCGTTTTTCCTCCTTTTATAAAAGTTACATAATTGCTTTTAATAGAATACTAAATTTTGATTCAAAACTCAAATAAAATTATGTTATGTTTCTATGTTTTTCTTATATAATTTTTCGGAAGATAGTTTTCAACGGCAAAATCAACGCTCTTTTTGCTGATAACTGCAGTCATAATTCGCTAATCCAAACGCCACTCGTCAAACCGGAAGAACCCAGTCCACTCGCCACAAAAGCATTAGAAGTTTCCGGAACTTTCCCAAAAACGGTAGAAAATCGGAGTATACGCGCGAGTTCCTACACGGACCCTGCCATGTTTCGCGTCTTTTAACGCTGGCAAACTCGCACAGGCTTCTTCATACATGCCCATCTAACAACGCTTCATCTGGCGTTAAATCGAACCCTTGCGTATTCTCATGCGTCGCCCCTGACTAAAATCTTGCCATCAGGGAACGGGAGGATATCAATCTCCCATGAAGCATGCACACCGGCCATTTCGACGTATCTTCACTCGTTTCCAGTTCCAATTCAATCAATTGCCCTTTTTGCGGACGAACATCCCACATAGTAGTCGAGCTCTTCTAACAATTCCTTGACCCAAGCGCCACTGGGAGAATCACCGCATCAAAAGAAAGGACCTCTTCACCGGCTACCACTCGAATGTCTTCGCCTCTTTGGATAAAGAAACTTTTTGATGCTTCACTGTCGCTCCGTTTTTGGCTGCTTTGTTCTAGAAGGAGCGCTCAAGCTTTTTCTCCGTCCACACGACCGCCACCGCTTCGACTATAAAGCTCCATCTGGATTCGCCCATCCTGGGATCGCCTTCGCGACGTCTTCTCTAGACAGCGCTCTACTTCCCGATCGTCGGCGCATCCACTCGGCGTTCTGACTGCCATTTCTTCGACCTTTTGAGTTGTTTTCAGTATGTTTGAAAATGTACGCCCCCGACCTGTTCATATGGCAAGTCCGTAACTCATCCGCACGTAACTGTTCCATTAAAAGGGATAATACGCTCCATGCGACACGAGTTGGTACCAGTCTTTATTGCGGCGTTGTGATAACCACGGACAAATAATCCCCTGCTGCAGCCTTGGTCGCGGCACAACTCCCGCATCAAAAACGGTTACGGCGATTCCTTTTTACTGAGTTGGTAGGCCGCCGCTGCCCTACAATCCCAGCTCCTACGATTGCTACTGATTTTGTCATCTTGTTCCTCTTAGCTGAACTGTCTCATTTCAAATTGCCCTTGTTCTTCAAAACCACTCTGCCACTTGCAAAGAGTAGTGCCTCTTGCCCAGCGAGCTGCCATAAACTGTAACCCCGATTGCAAGCCTTTTTCGCTCAGATATACCGGCGTAAGCTAATCGCAGGCGCACCCGTGTAATATCTCGATAATTGCGTAAATGGCGTCAACGCTAAGCAGCGATCGAAACATCCGCCAAATCACACTTTGTTTGCTCAGGACGCTGGGTTCTTCGATCGGTTGAGCGCCTGACGAACCGATTCCTCCATCGGAAATTGCGTTTTGAAGAGGCGCCACATCACCCACGGTCGGCGCTAAAATAAGATCGAAACTCCTCATGGACTTTCTCCATTGCATGCGCGTAAGTATCCCATTTCGTAAAGAGCCACACTGTAATCTTTGGCAGAATTTGCTGCCCAGATTGATAAATGCCCCATGTCATCAGTTCCATATCGTCCTGGTGAGCGCTCGTCCAAGACCAGCTTCAAGCTCTGCATCATCGCTGCGGTCTCCACACTATTCATTAAATAGTAGTCTTCATCACTCCACACCAGTCGACAGGCCAGCCGATGGGGTCCACTTACAGCCGATTTCTTCGAGGAAATGAGAACCGCCCTTGACAGCGCGGCTTTGGCTTCTAGAGCGATCCACGCTCTCAATCGAGTTTCTCAATGACGCCCACTCGAAGCGGACGCTCTGACGAACTTCCACTCACGAATCAGTGGCGCCAAAAACGGACTATCCTTCTGCTCGACTTGCAAAAGCGCGCAACAATTCACGCGTATCGCGTACACTCTTCGTCATCGCAAAATTCACCGAGCCTTGCCAGCCACGATAACTACCAGGACCGACAGGAATACGACCACGACTCGGCTTCAAGCCTATTAGTCCTGAGAAACTTGCGGGAATACGAATCGAACCGCCGCCATCACTGGCTGCAGCAATCTGCACCATGCCGCTTGCAACGGCCGCCGCTGCTACCACCGCTAGATCCCACCAGCATTGCGTTTTAGATCGCATGGATTGATTTCACCGGCCCCCAGAGCGTCTTCCGTCATATTTTAAATCCAAACTCGGGAATATTCGTCTGTCCCACGATAATAAACCAGCCTCTTCAGACGCTTCACAAAGTTGTCGGTGCGTTTCATTGGGATGTCCTTTAGTAGTTTACTGCCGTTTCAACTGGACGGTTCCCTGCATGATTTTGCCTGAGGTCTTTCAATAGCGTACACCTCCAACGCAATCCTCAAACGAGCGCATCTTCGCTTCTTCTAGCGCCTGCCCTGCTTGGATGGAACAACCGCATTCAACCTCGGGATTGAATGCTGGATTTTTCTAAACTTTCTTGTACTAATTCAACCGGAGAGACTTCCTGATTCCTTTGACAGCCTCTCGACATCTCAATGGCGTCTTTCCACATAGTTCCACGTCCTCTCTACAGCTTCATTTTACAAGGAAAAAGAAAGAGGGTAAGGGGCAGTTCGTAAAGATTCTCTTTACTTTTCATTCTATTCTAGCAAAAAGCGGTATTTCTACCGCTCTAATTTCTAACGCTTCATCCTAATACTTCATAAGGATTAGTTGTGAAAGGAGTGGTACTGTACTCCCTCTTCATTAAAGTTCTCTGGAAGCAACTATTTCTCGAACCGTTCCTTTAGCTTAGGCCACTCTCGATCGATCATCGAATACCAATCCGTGTCTCTAGTTCGCCCTTTATAAACATTTAGCTTGTCTGAATCGCCCTTCTTAGGTAAACTTAGACGTTCTAGCACGCTTCTGAAGGTTCGATGAGCGCATCACATTTCCATTCATAACGGCGATAATTCTATCTCTTCAAATACATACCGCGCCATTAAATATGCGCCTCGGTCAAAATTCTGGTTCGCTGTAACTCGGGTAAATAAGTCACCGGAACCGATTTCGACCACTCGGTTTGCTGTATCCAGGCGCATTAACGCGAAGGTTCCCACGCCTTTTGGGTATTTTTCATCCAAAATTACATAAGAAAATTTGGAGGAATCTCGTAATAAACGCTCAAAAGCTCGTCCCATTCGGCTTCATTGGCAAACTGAACTTCCTGCTAAATACGTCCACATGTGCGCAGGAGTATCTGGCCCATAGACGGCATATAGGGCTTCTTTATGCGACCCCGTTCAGCTTCCAAGCGCGTATATCTTCCTTAATGCTCGCCGCCGTTGAAGTCCCCTGAGTAAACCCAGGAACAGCTTCCCCAATCACTCTGTCCAAATTCATTTGTCTTCATATCCTCTTCTACCTTCTATCTGTCAGTCTCATCACTTCAGTACTGATTATACCACTTTGTAAAAATAGAGACTTCCTACTCTACTCTTCCTCTCTGTCTCCACTCTAAATAGAGCTCCTGGGAGGTCGCTGATAGATAGCCACTTGCTCTGCCTGTGACTCCCATCGTAGATGGCCTCTGTCGCTCAATCTCACGGGGACACCACACCACCATTTCAGTCCCTTCCTTCTCTTCTTCACGCGAAAACACGCCAGTTGCGGTGGACATAGAGTTGAGTCAGCAGCGTCCATTTTCCTCTTTCGTGAGGCGACTTTGTGTAATGCTCCATCCTCTCCTCTTGGATGATTTTCACTGTATGCTCGGACAAGAAAGGAACCTTGCCACTTCTGCCATGCCACGGTCTTGGTATTCTCTGGTTGATTTACGGCAAATACATGCACGCATATTCAGTGTCAATCCATCAACCCTCCTGCCGAATGCTCCTCCGACGAGCTGACTGCGCGCCTTCACGCGGGACGATTCCAATAGAGAGTTCGCCTTCAAGAGCGAGGTGAAGCCGAATTCGTCGCGAATCGTATCGACAGCCTTTTGCACTTTTCTCCTTTTCGACCTGCTCGGTAATCGTCAGAACAATGAAAACACCGTAATCAGCCTCATCCACGAGCCTTGATAGGAAATCCTACCCGACGCACCGCACCACTCGTATACTTCTGGCGAAATAAGTCCAATACCACTTCCGTCAGAGGCTTCGTTTGATCTGGGGTCGATTTTTCGTTGCGCCTGAATCGATCTCCGTTCTTGAGCACCCACATGAATGGATACACAAAGTCGTCTTCTTGCGGACCCTGCGAAGTCGAACGGCTACTTGTCTGGCCATTTCTCTTGAAAATCAACTCAATATCGCCCTTTACGACGTGTAATCTTTTCGGCAAAATTTGCGAGTTCCTGATACCGTGATTTTCACCTGTAGGGATGATGGACATTGCCTCATCGATGCTATTCGCGTGAAACCACAGCTCCACGCCCATAATCTAGACGCTTCTTTCCATGATCGGCATCCGCATCGCCAATTCCTTTAATCGTAATATCTTTAAGCTGGTTCAGCGCTTTTCACTGACTACCAATCCCCTAGAAATCCGTCATCTTCTCAATGCCCCAGACCTCAGTTTCTGACGTCCTCATACGACCAGTTAGCGCGCATATTCTTCGCATTCTTAGCCTCATTATCCAGCGCGGAGTTTAGCAAGGAGAGGATTCGCACTTAGACATCCCCGTACCGTCGAATGAAAGCTCCCCGTCTCCTTCCCAAATTGCCCGCTGAATTTGCGCGGACAAGAGGTCTAATTTTTCCTTTCGGGAAAGTGTCGGGTCCGGGAAGAAATATTCCAAGGAAGTCGTCGAGTCGACAAGTGCCTCATCGATGGAATACGGATAAACTTACCGTCGTGGCAAAATTTTGCAAAATGCGCTGAATCTGCATATTAATGCGATATACTCTGGACATCCTTGGCGGGATAATAACGGTCGCCTCGCCCACGCCCTCCCTGATGAAACGCGAAGGTGCATCCGTGGGGAGCCCTTGACGCCCGGCCGTATAATAAGAAAAAGGGATGCGTATGAATATCAAACGGCAAATCGTAGGTCCGACCGACATTTTTGCGCCCGAAAGACTTTCTTGAAGACGGGAGAAGACGCTAGAATGAGCCTTTGCAAATTATCCGCGCGACTCATCACATATAGCGACGCCTTGAGCGGATGCAGTCCTCGCGATACATCTGACGCTGGTATAGAACGACCTCATATCGATAAAACGCAATGTCGCTTGGTCTCCCAAACTGTAGTCAATCAGACTCATCGAACGCCTCCTCCTCTTGCGATGTTTCTGCTTTTTAAAGATGACTGACGCTCACTCTAGAAACCGCTTTTCATACCAATGTTTTGGAAGGCGATTTTTGCTGGATCTCTTTTAGTGATCGAATCTGTTTTGAACTACCTTGGTTATAACGAACATATGTTCTCTTTCAAGCGAAATTCTTCTCGATTTTCAAAAATGAAGTCGATCCAAAAGGAAATTTTTTACAAGGAACGTTCTTGAATTTCCCCAAAGCGAGTAATTTCCTTATGAAAAAGACGCTATTAATCTAAACAGACGGACCGATTTTGCGGTCCATTATTACGTCTGCAATTCCAATTGTTATTTCAAATATATTCAGCAACTCTATAACACCGCCGATATTATGATTGTAGGAGGTTCCTGCAGGATGCGCTATGGCTGTTGGGAGGACTGCAGCCATCTTGAACTTGATCGGTTCCGCACTCGGCGTCGGAAATGGATGGGCGTCATCATCGCCCGCTACTACGGAGACCAATAACCATCGCCTCTTAAAACGCGCTGTCGTCTGGCCACTATCGTCATCGGGGCCGTTCTCAGTCTCCTCGTAGCTCTGGAGGAACGTTTGAATGTATCCACTGCTCGAGTTTCTGGGACACCTGCCAGTATTATCGACCAGTCCCGGCGCATATCTCGATCATCGTGCCCGGGATCGCGGCGATGTTTGCGTATAATTTATGCGCGCTGCTGCGTGCTGGGGACAGTCATGGCCCTTTACTTCTTGATTTTTCTCAGCGGTGGCGAATATCCCTCGATATTTTACTGATTACAAACGTTCAACATGGGCGTTGAGCTCAGGCCATTGGTGACGATTATTGCTCCGTATAATCGGCCGTTCTCTGCTCTTCATCTTATCACGCGCCAACTCCTTATTCCAGCCAAAAGTGATTTCTTTGTCCGCGACGATGAACCAGGTTGACCCTCATCAGCTGAACGATTGCTGTGGGACTCATGTCATCCATCGCCTCACTAGGACCCGTGATGCTCCAGTCCCATCAACGCACTTGGACTGAGTGTCAATAGTGCGTAAACTTCTGCTGACGGATTTGATGCGTTCTCAACCTTTGCCATTTTGAGATTGCAGCGGCAATGACGACCTTCACTTTCGCAAAACTCTCAGCTATCAGTGCACCCGGATTGCCAAAGGATCTGGTCAGAGTGTGCTCTGGCGTTTGGATAGACGTGATTTGGTCTGTATTATTCTATTCTTTTGCGAGCCCATCTCAAACGGAACTCGTCTCTGGATCGAGCGACCCGCTTCTACTGGGATAATGCCGCCTGTATAATCGCATCGGCTCACTCTTCTATGTGCGTTAGCGCTCCTTCTGATTTTACGAAATAGTCTGCAGGGCTTGGTACAAAGGTAACGCCCTTGTGTCGAGTTTTTATCGAGCTAGCGGGAAGGTGCTTTTCGTGGTGTTTGTGATTCCGCAGGCGGGGTATCTTGGTGTCATTTTTGCAGAGCTGATTATTTGGTGCCTGATGGCTATCCATCTTTCTTCGCCTTCTTGCGTCATCCGCTCATTAAAGAAGTAGGCATGAAATATTTTAGCTTGCAGGGCTTTGCGTATCCCTGTGATATCTTCATAGTAAGGAATAACTGCGCCGGCAAGAGCCTAGGTCTCTTTGCTCTATCGATCTCAGAGGGCCGTCATGATCAACTGACGCCCTAATTCATTCTGATTACACTTGCTATTTCATTACTATAGAATCCGCAGAGTCCGAAGCCCTATTTTGTTTATACTTTAATTGGATGGCGCAAGAAGCGGATAGTGGATTTCTTAATCTTAAGATGCTTTGTAAAACCGGGCTTGAGCTAAAATCTCAGTCCACCAGCGTCAAACTTAAGAAGAACACAAGTTGATGTTTGATGAAACTTCTGCGTAGACACTTCCCTACTTTTCCTATCAATAGCATAGCTGAACCTGAGATTACAGAAAGCGGTAGATGGAGCAATTATATAAAAAGTAATCAAGATCGAGTGGAATAATGTAAAATACCTATACTGAGCCATTGACACATGAAGAATTAGAAGCTAGAAAAGTGCTAATTTTCAGTTGTCATTAATGATTGGAAAAAGTTCCCCAAGAATGATTTGCAAAAGTGAGTGGAAAAGATATTAGGATTAGCTGTGGTGGCGGACAGAGAGGGGGCCTTCTTTGCTGCAAAGGGTTGTATGTCACCATAATGGATTTTTCCACATCACAGTACAAAGAGATGAGATGGTAGCTAAAAAGAGAAGGCTTAACAATCACTACCATTCATGCTGATCTGACAAAACCATTCCCATTTGGAAGATGAAACGTCTCGATATTGGTTTTTAATCCGGTTTCAAATGTCTATATAGAAGATTTCGAAAATAAGTATAAAGAGCTGCTCGTATTGAAAAAGGGTGGCTTGTTAATGGTCGGATTTATGAACCCATGGATATACACAAGCACGATGCTGATGTTGTATGGACCAACCCGATGAGGAATTACTGTTGCTAGTTTTCACTCCTTTAATTCAAAAAGAGCTTGAAAAGGAAGGCAAAATTACTATCAATCCAGAATACGGATATGAATTTAGCCACACCTTAGAAAACGCAGATTAGAGGACAACTGAAGAATGGTCTGCGATGATCGATTTTTATGAATCGTGCGATCAAAGAAATCGATTATCCTGTTATGGCAAATGACTATATCGCTACACTCTGCGTTAAACTATAATTGATAGGAACAAATAAGAAAGAGACAAAAACTCCTCGGTATTTTCATAGTGTTTTGAGCGCCAAGGGCTTTCTTTTGATTGACCTCTGGATAGCGAATGGAAATAACTGTACAAGCAAGAGCCTAGTCTCTTTGCCTACTGAATCTTTAAAGGCGCTCAGTTGATACAATCAACCGACGCCTCTAATTCATTTCTGGTTACACTCGTTATTTCCATTACTATAGACTCCGAAGCCTCTCATTTTATTTGCACTTATTACGAGATGGCGGAAAGGGCTGAAGAATCTACAGACTTTTCGTAGCTGGAAACTGCACTTGTACGATATAAATTAAATTTTTATTCAGAAAACGCACCAGTCTCACTAATATCGACTGCGCTCTCTTTATCTCTTTGATAGTTTTCAATGGAATAATATACGCTGTGCATGTAATGCGCTTACATCATAATGGGAGGATATATGATTAAAGCCAGAATGAAACCAACATCACTTTAATCAGTATATCTGGAATTAATAGTCTTTCTATAGGCTTGGGTTTTCTTTTTAACAGCTCAACCCCGATCTTTGATTTGGCTGTATCAGAGTACTTTTTATGCAATCACTAATTTTATATCTGTCGAAACAATAACGACTGAACCATAAAATAATTGTGTGTGTAATTTCTTCGAAATGGCTACTAACGAGTCCCGCGAGGGGCATAAACGATACATAACAAATATAAGTTAGCGCAGACAACTTCACTAGAAATATTCGTTTACTTTTTCCCACAATGTTCTCAATGCCATCCATAAAGAACCTAACCAGATGATAGAAAAATACGCGAAGAAATTATGTCGTAACTCCCAGAATGTCTTAAACTTTGGTGTATGCTTTCTCTAATTCCAAAAATTAATATGGTCATGATAATTGTAGAACAGCATCCCGTTAATGCAATTAGTCTGTCTTTCATAATGAGCACCTCTTTTCTTTGATACCCACTGATTGAGATGCACTTAAATTATTCCTCTTTTATCAAAATTCGTGCATACAAAATCACAGCTATTATACTAAAATACAATGGAAACGTCCATCTACACTCTACCCCAAAAATGATAGTTTCTTTTTACCAAGATTTTGGGTGTATAATGAAGGTGAATAAACAGAAAGCGGTGATAGATGGGACAATACGCATCAATTAAGACAGACATTTCTGTGAAAGGTGTACGGAACGGAGCCGAGGAAAGCTCTTTTGAGGCTGGACGTGTGAACTTGATTGTGGGAAATACACTGACTATAATGTGCGGGCATGTCTTCCCTTGCGCGATTACACTGGGAACTTACGCGCGTGGAAGCCATGCTGTGGACAAGAAGCTCCGTCTCTGATTCGACAATTTTCTGAAGGATGGTATACGCGAGATTGATATAGAATTGAGCTTCAGGGCAGTGACTCGTGGGCAACTATGTCAAGGGCGTTTTCATGTACTTGGTAGACCTCGGCTTCTGACTTTTCCACGGCATGGACATCGCATTTTACGGAAACATCCTGAACGGCTCGGGTCTCTCATCGTCAGCCCTCATTCGAGCTACTCGTGGTGCCATCGCTCGTAGCGTATGTACTCTAGGCATCGACACGCTGGGGCTTGTGAAGGTTGGAAAACGTGTTGAAAACGACTTTATTGGTGTGAATTCTGGCATTATGGACCAGTTCGCTGTGGGGATGGGCAGAAGGACCACGCCATCTTCCTCGACCGTGCAACGCTGGGTGTAGAACTCGTTCCGGTGAAGCTCGGCGACTATCCGTATCGTCATTATGAACACGAATAAACGTCGCGAACTGGCTGATTCGAAATACAACGAACGCTCTGCCGAAACGCGCATTGCCTTGAAGGAACTACATAAGAGTATGTATCTATCGATAGCCTGGGAGAACTCACCATCGATCAGTTCGATGAGTTGAAGCATCACCTATCCAGCGAACTCTTTGTGAAACGCTACCTGCTCGCGCCGTTAGCGAAAACGAACGGACGGTGCTGCGACTCGTGTGTCTGTAAAGAAGCGACCTCGCTCACTCTGACGTCTGATGAACGAGAGCCATCTCTGACTGAAATCGATCACAGCGACCGGCAAGAAACCTCGACACACTCCGTACATACCGCTTGGGAACAAGCGTGCGTCCTTGGCGCTCGTACTGACAGGCGCAGGCTTTGGCGGTTGTGTCATCGCGCTGGTACATAAAGACCATATCAAAGCATTTTAAGGCCAAAGTTGCCAAAGTCTACACCCGATAAGATTGGCTGCGCTCCAGCTTTTACATCGCGGAGATTGCGGACGGCGCATTATATAGTACATACAAAAGAGCATTAGATGGCTAAATCCAATGCTCTTTCTGGCTTTTAGTGATTTGAGATATTTCACTATCTACACCTTCACTATAGCATACTTCTCTAGTAATCAAGGTAGTTAAAGAGAGACAAACCCCTCGGTACCTTCACTAGTGTTGATGTAAGGGACACCGACCCAGCTTCAAACTGAGGGGAAAGTAGTCATTTGATGTAAAGCTGAAACTCTGACGCAGTAGACAAATGAATTCCTCTTCACGCTCAAGCGGTTCAGTAATTCTATTTGTCTCTTGCGAAAGTAGACTACGAAGAAACAGTTTCTTCTGTCTTACTCCATTCACACTGTAGAATCGAGGGAATTTTGTCTCTTTTCAGCATTCTATACTTTTAAAGGTAGTATCCTCTACCTCAAACAACGGCATAGTAGCTAATTACAAAACAGCCAGTGCTTTTATGAAAGAAGGACAATGCGAGTCTCGATGATTGCGTAGTTCAACCTCTACAAACATAGTCACGAAATAAAAGTTTCTCGGGACCTTTTGGATTCTATAGTAATGGAAACTAACGGGTGTAACCGAAATGACTAGGGCGTCGTTGGTTGATCAACCTGACGCCCTTTGAAGTCTGCAGGCAAAGAGACCTAGGCTCTGCGGTACAGTTCATTTGCTATGAAGATATCCAAAAAGGTAAAAGGAAGCCTTCGATTATCTTGTCTGTACTATTTTTGAACTGACACCACTTCAAGCTCCGCCCTTTTTCATTCTGAAGGACGCGGAACATAATCTCCATGCCTTCTTTTGGTCCCGTCTGGATGCTTCGAGTTCATCAAGAGCGTCTCCAAAGCACTGCTGCCTTCCACGCGAGATGCGGACCCACAAGCGTTCTGGGTCTTTGCTCTTGTCTTCGTAGTAGACCGCTACGCCAAAGTCATCGGGATACGCGCGGTGTCGGAATTGGTCGAGGGCCTTGGAAGGTTCGTGTTTTTCTTCTTTCCTTGCTCTTTGTATCATAGACTTCCGCAATGACGCGTCTTGCACTGTCAACAATATACGGACTCGACTCTAATCCATTTCATCGAACAGAACTCGCAGTCATCGAGGTTCGCTAGACGAGATCAGATCACATCGTCTCTTCTGGAATGAGACGCATGTCTAGCGTTGATTCTCCCTCTTTAGTGATCCATAAACTGGTTGGAAACGCCAGCCTCGTCAATAATATAGCCGTAGAGGACGAGCCTGTATCGCCTCGCCTTTGGCTACTTCTGGCATCACGTCTTCGATAGTGCTGCACAGCGAACGTACACGAGTTCATGGTAGAAACTTCTAAACGAAGCCCTTTGACGGGTCGCATTTTGTTGTCAGATCGATCATTTCGAAAATAGCTTTCCTTCCATATCGACCCTATGGAAATCCACATCGTTCCATCCAGTCCTCACCCGTCACTTCCGGAATCGGTTCGCTAAATGCTTTATTCAAAAACGACTTCTACAATCGTCAACTAGGTTTTCCAGGAAGGTGTATCGTGAGATCTTTCTAACCATTTCAACGATAATCATCCGGCAAATGCAGAGCAAAATCTGCGTCTTGCCTTCATGCTCAAAAATGTCCAGCACCTTAAAGTGGCTGTCGATGGCTGGCTGGGGAGGCCCCAGTTCGTGCCGATGCTCCGCCTTCGACAGGTCAAAGAGGTGGTCTGATAAAAATGCTGAAACGGTGTCGTCACCATTCCTCCAACACGACACGTCGCATCGGTAAAGGCGGGATTACGAACGACCGCGCCGACTTGTAAACACGCTACTTCTTCTGGCGTGAGGTTGATATCTTCTAGCAAGAGCTGCAATCCCTGGCAGCATCTCATTCCATTAGTTGTCGTTGTTGTACTCTGTCATTCTTACTTCTCCTGTCTTACTACCGTTGCACGTGATAATGTTTCGCTATTGTGTACGGCTGGAGATTACGATGCTCGGACTGATCGTTCCATCCGCGCTCTTCACCGTCTCTGGCGCTGTTTGCCCGATTAAAATCACTTTGCCATTGCTGACTTTGGCAAACACAATCACCGCCGTTCCGGGATCTGGACACATAGCACTCCACGACTTACAGGACGTCGCCTTGTTTAAAATGTGAGCCTCCCTCATGTAAACTTCTTGCCTTCATTCCAGCAACTGTCGCATATTGGAAGAGTTGGTCTGGAACGACAATCATCGAACAACGCTGCGTCACGGGACCGTGCGTCATAGATTCGCCTTCTACGTGCATATAAATGGCCACGCATCCGCAATCGATGGGTTACTTTGAAAGGCTGGGTTCCAAGTGACATGATTGAGGAATCCTGCCCGAGATCCGCATTCTCCACCTCTTCAAAGTTTCGATCCTTCAGCGTATCTCGCGAGACAGAACGGGCCCTGTGAGATAATCGGTCCATCCCCCTTGTAGCCAAAGAGATACGCCTGCTGGTTGGTATGTCGATATAAGCATCCACGATAAGAATCTGATAGTCATTCGCCCGTGACCTTCCCCATCATATCTCCAAGAGGTCGCCTCGCCGTTCACCTGCGCCGCTGTTAAATCCCAGCGCTTCTTGCAGCGTGTCTGTAGCTGATCTCTCTTTGGTTCCACTCTGCATAAATTCAGCAAATCTGTTGAATTGTGCTGGAACGAGCCGTTCCAAGTCCTTATAGTGCTTCTCGATGTTGTTTTGTCGCTTTAGTGCGCGTCGAGCTTCTGGTTTCCTCTTCGCTGCTGCTTGCAAGCCAGACTGGGCATCGGCATCCTTGCCACTAGATTAGGCTACGCTAAATGCAACTGTTCAAAAGATGACTCCTGTACTGCTACCGTCGTCGCTGTCACTGCGTGGTTGCTTGAGGCAGTCGTTGGGATGCCCTCTGTGGTCGTCACCGCTCCTCAGGCCTTTTGTTGCATGCTGCAAGTGCCGAACACATAGCGCTGATGTGGTAATTGTTTCTCTTCATCCTCTTCTCCTCCAATCACGAAAGCTCTTCTATTCAAGATTATTATAGCATAGGTGGAAAAGAATCCCTCTAAAATAGCGAGGAACTTTTGCCACATATTCTTTGTAAGAATCCCCAAATTTTTCTATACACCATCGTTCTTCGAAAGAATAATCCAATGAGCTGAAATTTGAAAAAGCATCAATATTACAAAATAAGATATTCGGACTGTTACAAACAAGTGCCAAGAAAATAAAACAAAATAAGCGATTACATCGATCGATATGCGAATAATGATAAAGACCATTAGTATTCAATCCTTCAACATTAGAAATGCAAATCATCTGTAGCAATCAAACACAAAATAATCCCTATACACAAATAAATAACCCTCCATAGAAGTAAATGGAAAATCTGTTTCTATTTTAGTACAAATAAATATAAAATAAAACACATTGGAAACTTGATAAATATAAGAAGGAAGAACCTCACCCGCTTGAAATAGGGAGTATAATATCCTGCCCGCTGAACTGCTTGTTTATTCAAGATGGAGACAGTCCAAAATCGAATGATTAATAAAGGTATCACTAAACAAAAACCATTCATCCTCTCTCCAATCCTGAGAGCCCTCTCTATTCCATGTTTATTATAGCATAGGGGAAAAGAAAATACGTTTGAGGTTTAGTCCAATGCTTTGCACTTATTTCGTATTAGTGATCATAAACAAGCATCTAATAAGTGAGTAGTATGTTTCATTCCTGAAACTGGTAAATTATGAGAATAATCGAAATCTAATTGTTTTATTTAAATATATAGAACTCATCAAAACCAATTCATACGTGATATCTCGCAACTACTAGAACAAAAGGCTTTTAATGAATACGTTTATCTCGAGTGAAATAATTTTACTATATAATTCATACTTGTAGAGTGCGTCCGGTATTCTCGATGAGTGGTGTTGAGACTCGAGTGCATTCTCTAATCATGTGTGTATCGCCACTGATTTCAACAGTTATCGCCTTAATGACTTGTCATATTTTCTCTCTTTTTCCAAAAATGAGAACGAGACACCTCAATGTAAGGTGCGCTAACAACCTATTTAATTTAATTGACTATTTTTCCAATGATCTTCTAGTTCATCTTCGAATAACCAAAAAGTATAATCCCCATCTTTGCCATCTTTGCAGCTCCAAATCAAAGCCGCTCTGTAAACATCAATACGTTCATCGTCATCATCGTCATAATCATCATGATGTTATCCGATGTCACATCATTTATAGCAGCCACATTCACATTTCCATGTAGCCCTGATCTTCATAGTAAAACCTGTTTCGAATTCATGTAATCTCACATCGATTGCAATACCAATCAGACCCTAAATCGTCATTATCAATATTTCAAAAGCTATCCAAAAAGTCCCATAGTTCTTCTCCATTTTATGATAAATTATTAAAGTTTTCATTTCAATTTTTCTAAAACTTCAAGTTTTTAGTTTTAATGATTTAGAAACCCAATGAGAATTAATTTTGATAAGATAGATCCTTTGTCTCCCATTTTTATTAATTCTTTTTACTACTTGTTTAAATAGAGTTTTCGAAACCATACTCATAATACCTTGTAGACACTCACTATAATTCCTAATGTAGCAATACCCTAGCATACTGAATGGACCTACGCTGCTAAGTGCGTTGTTAATGCCAGACTCCCTGCCAATCCTTAGCTTCAATAGCCATTAGTAAGATCCAACCCTGGAACCCTAGCCACAATTCTCCCTACGATTTTTATCCATGGTCATTTCCTTTGTAATAAATCATCTAGATTATATCATTTCTATTCACTATTTGAAAAGCGATTCTTATAAAATTTATCACCCTGCTATTGTCTGCATAACTCTTAAATAGTTAACATCATCATTTACCTTTTCCCGTCTACATATCATCATCCTGCTAATCGTTAAAAAGTCGAGATTGGCGCATGGCAATCATACATCTCTAGATATAGCAGAAATAAGACAGTCATTATTTCTGACAGTTACTGCGAAAATGCCATCTTTGAATCTCTCAATCGATAAATCGTGGAATCATGGTACTGAAATAGAACGCGACTTGTTTCTCCTATTTGCACTATCCTCTATCACTTAAAAGTAACATTTCCAGCTCACTTTGAAAATAATTAAGCCCTCACTGACATTTTCATCAGTAGGTCTCTATCTATCCTAATAATTCATTGACTCTTTGTTGCACTGGATCATAGTCGCACCCAGCAGCTTCGAGTCGCTCTTTGCGTTCTTCACCATTACCCCAATCGCCCTGGAACCACTTCCAGCTCACAATAGTATCCAGAATGTCTTTTTGTATATAATACATGTCCAATAATACTAAGTTGTGAGTTTGTATAATCACTCAATCTTGAAAAATACATGTTAGACTGGGATAAAGTGAAGCATGGTTGTTTTATAGTTACTTAAATCTTGAGAGTACAAAAACATACGTCCGTAAGATACTGTTCTACTACTGAGGTTTTTATAGTTACTTTAAATCTTGAGGTACAAAAACTGAAAGGTAGGCGAATGTATGTATCAAGTGCTTTATAGTTAGCTTAAATCTGGAGAGTAGCAAAAACATACGTCCGTGAGATACTGTTCACTACTGAGGTTTTATAGTTAGCTTAAATCTTGAGAGTACAAAAACTAATCAAAAAGCAAATCGGTCATATCGTATGTTGTTTTATAGTTACTTAAATCTGAGGAGTACAAAACCAGTAGCTTCATATATTACTTTTACTACTAGTTTTATAGTTACTAAATCCCAGAGTACAAAAACTAGCTCCACCTCGCAATAGAACCTCTTAGTTGTTTTTATAGTTACTTAAATCTTGAGGAGTACAGGCTATATCTCGGAGATAATATCAAAGCAAATTAGTTTTATAGTTACTTAAATCTTGAGGAGTACAAAAAACGGATTCTGTGCATTATTCTGTTCGAATAGTGTTTTATAGTTACTAAATCTTGAGTACGAAAAACAAGAAACCAAAGTCTCCTGTCACTGGTTATAGTTACTTAAATCTTTGAGAGTACAAAAATAGATTCAATCAACGATTTCTATGTTCTAAGTTTTATAGTTACTTAAATCTTGAGAGATACAACTATGCTCCTATTTTTACCACAAATAGAGAGGGAGTTTTATAGTTACTTAAATCTTGAGAGTACAAAAACTATTTAGGGGTAATTCTTGACTCTAAAAACCTGTTTTATAGTTACTTAAATCTTGAGAGTACAAAAACCTCTGCATGTCTCTAATATACGCTTATGTTTTATAGTTCACTTTAAAATCTTGAGAGTACAAAAACCATATAGCTGTCGAATCTTCGCTAGATTTTGTTTTTATAGTTACTTAAATCTTGAGAGTACAAAACCCTGTGGCAGAAAAGAATCTTTGGATAATCTTGTTTTATAGCTTAAATCTTGAGAGTACAAAACATACATCTCGAAGCGGATATCCAACAATCAGCGTTTTATAGTTACTTAAATCTTGAGAGTACAAAAACGAGTTCCTGTAATTGTAGATTACCTCATTCTGTTTTTATAGTTACTTCAAATCTTGAGAGTAAAAACTCTGTGCGTCGATGAAAATACATGGTTTGCGTTTTATAGTTACTTAAATCTTAGGAGTACAAAAAACCTCAAATTAAAATCGATTTTTGTCTCCTCAAGTTCCATTATGATTGAGACCCCTCGAGAGTTGTCAATCTTCTAAAGTGTATTCTGATAATAATCGAATCAGGATTCCACATTTATTCTAAATATTTCGAACGAAATAATTGGTTTAATACTTTCAAAGTGACCTTATCCTCTACTGAAAACTAAATTCTCCAATTTCTTTTGTAATCAGAGAAAACTACAAATTTTAGACTTTCTTTAAATTGCTCTTCGATGGCACATCACTTAACAGATAATGTTTATGATATCTACTATAAATAAAAATCTAACTCTAGGAGCGATCTCATATGATCTCCAATTATATTGATACATTCACATCAAATGTAGAAGTAAAAGCATACTACCGACGATTGTTATAAAATTAAGCACAAATAGATTTCATATAAACATTCCCTATCATCTAATTATTCGTTCTACGATTTGTTGATAATTTCTTTTGAAATATATTCCGTCCGCATTTTTATCAACAGTAAATATTTATCCGGACTCTCTTCTAATATTCGTTCCACATAGCTAATAGAATTAGAAATTTTCTTTCGTTATCAATTAATTCATTAGACACAACCACTCCTTCACGTTCCACTAATTGAATTAGATGATTTTTGAATGATCAGTCTTTCACAAAGTCTAACATCTACCCTTATACAAAACATCCCTTGACTTCCAACCTGCGCCGTTTGTTAATCTCCATCGACAATTGTTCTAAAAGTGTCATTTAATTTCTCAATATGACTAGTGAGTTCCCACTGATCTTAAAATCTGTAATAAATATCTGCATAAGCAATTGTTCCTTTTAAAGAAAGTTACTCAGTGAGGTCTTCTGCTCTCTCAATCGTAATCAATTTGAATTCTTTTCGATTAAGAATCTTTTTCTTCTGACTGTATTATAGGCTCTTTCAAAATCAAATAATGATAAATCATTCTCTGTGTATTTTTACCCTAAAATACCAATTTAATAAAAGCCAGATATAATATTTTAATTCTTGATCTCAAACTCAACAATTTGTGTATATTGTCCAACTTCAATTCAACAAAATCATTATACGGATGACTAATCTTCCACTTCATATAGTCACCAACTTCTTATCTCCGACGATTACTTCCTGTCTTGTCTTTCCACCTGTAACTCAATACCATCTCTGAAAACTGCTTTTCTGTCACTGCCAAAATCCGGACGTTCCCATCTGGTGAATTACAACTTTGAATTCGTTTATAAAATTTATTAGCGAAACCTGGTTAGGACAGGTGCGATAATATACTGAAAAACTGTAGCATCTCAAACCCACAAGAAATAAGCTCTTTAGGAAATTGACGGTACTCTCTTTTCTTTAGGAGTCTCCATCGGTAAATCAAAACAAACTAATCTCAACGCATCATACCTCATTTACTTCTCCCATTCTAAACTAGACACAATTGGATAGTTTTTCCACTGAATCACTTTTGAATCCATATTTCGCATAAATTTCTTTCTGATATTTATCCATCGCATTTACCACAGCACAATTTTCATTGCCAAATTTGACTCTGGCATTCAATAGGTTTACCAGTTCCAAGCGATGAGAATATTTTAAATAATCTGCATCCTGCAAATTAGAGTACACCAGTAGTCAACAATCTGTCGAAAGGGTTCCATTAAATCATCTACAAGATTAAATGAGATTATACTCATTTTGTATGAACACTCCCACAATTGATTTAATCCGTAGCCTGTAACACTCTAGCCATTTGCGCTCTACAATTGCATATCCGTAATTTAATCTGCATTAATCCACATCTGCTTCTTGTTGTGTGACTCGGATGAATTTCTTACCAAATAATTCATTGAAAATACACTTTCGCCAGTAGCCCTTCTCGATTGGTTTTTATCTCCTGGTTCAATACAGTCCAAATAGTCAGCTAATAATTTAATACTCATCACTCTTATCTAAGGTAATGAGTAAATCTAACTGATTGGCTATTTTCATATATGCAATCAGTCGCCACATCTTATCTTTTTGTTTATCTGTCAACGAATTGATTCAACTGTTTTTATACGCTCTAAAATGTCCATTCTGCGCCAAATAAATTCCAGTTGGTAAATGATTCTGGTCACAAACAACTAATACAACATTGTACTTACTAAATGCACTTAGTAATCTCAATGTAACGATGGTATCCCCACCTTCAGCAACGACCACTGAGATATCACCAACGGAATTGTCACTTCCATTCCATGTTTTTATCAGTAAATTATCCAATTTCCCAGTCGCATTTGCTCGCTATCCTTACATGTACTGTTCTCCAAGTCATATTCATTCTCCTTTTTATAGCACGAAAAAACCCCACCAAATGGTGGGGTTTCGATTTCGGCATGAAGCCTTATTTTTGTAGCTTCAGCAAGATTTAAGTAACTATGTAAGGCGTCCCTTACGATTATTATTCTACACCTTGCAAACCGCCTTTTTCAACCTTCTATTTAAAAAGCTTTTGAACGTTAATTGAGGGTTTTCTCCTTCTTTTGATTATAAATTTATTTCCTAAGCAATCTGTCACAACTTTATACATCGATATATTAGGTATATTTAGTTTTCTTTGTAACTGATTAGATGATGGGTATAAATTCCAAATAAAATCTAAAGTTTCTCCTTTTCAAATTCTTTTTGTCATACGGTTTTAACTCAACCATATGTTTCTCACTTTCTTTTCCGCATGAAGATAAGAATCTAAACAGCATTTGTTTATTATTTTCAACATCTTTAATCAAAAATTAGGTTATCTTTTATATAGTGTAAATTCACTCAGCCTCAGGATCCACTCTTGCTCTGATTTTATATCTAGATAATCTTGTTCAGACATTCCATATTCTCCACCTTTTTGGAATTTTTAAATCTGAATATTTTTTAATCCCATAGCTCATATTTTTGCGTCTTATGATTGAAATAAATATCTGTTCTCCAAGGTTTCAGTGATTTTAACACAACTGTTTTGTGAACTGTTCTCCGTGTAATATCGATATGCTACCTACAGCCCTCATCAAGATACTTTAATTGCTTTAATGACTAGCCCGTTTCTTTTCGGCTATATTTTCTGGACGTACCCATGTTCATCATAGTATTTTTAAACGGACTAACTATAACTTCTTTATCCTTTTATCGTTTGAATTCTTTATCAGGATAACTCTCACAATTACCTTTATTACTTTTTCAAAAGTTTTAGAATCATGTTGCGCCATTAGAAACTTACTTAGGGTCTTTTTGATAAACTTTAGGAACTTTTCATATCCTTCAATCGAATAAATATTTTTAATTATCGCAACAGTAAGCTCTTTCATTTTCCGCATTTTCTTGTTGTATGAATCGTAGCATCAGAGATTTTCTGTTTACTTTAGAATCTTGTTGATACGCAAACAGAATAGAATCTTCAAGTTCTTTTAGATTTTAACACTTTTGTGAAGCTTGTCATATGGAGCTTGGAACACATTTTCTTTGTATTGACCATCCGAAATCAATTCTCCAGTTTCAGTGTCTCAACAATTCATTCTCACCGTATGAATCAGTGTATTCTTTGTTTTTCCATAATTTCAATTGACTAGATGCTGCAATTACAAGAGCATCAATCGCATGGTGATGGTATGTGTCACGAGTCTTTCTAATTCCCCATTTTCTTCTTAACTGAGCAGTGAACCGCCTTCACAACAGCAATTTTCGTGTTAGCGCCTCTTTGTTTAAAGAAGTCTTGCAATGCATTTAAAATAACACGTGAAGCGTATCTGTATCTACCAGATTACGAGCAATGAATTTAGAACGTACTTCGGAATTTATTAATGTCTTCTCAAATAGTAAGTATTCACGTTTCTTCTTACTAAAACGAGCTATTATTAATTACATAGTGCTTAAAATTCACCTCATGACCATGAATTCGTTAATAAAGGCATTGCTTTTGGAATGAGCGTTCTTTGCCCTTTTTCTGGTTAGAAATACGCTCTACTAAAACTTTATTATCTAAGCTATCATCAAAAGTTAATGACAATGGAAGAATATGGTCGATTTCATATCCATCTTGGTTGTTAATTAATTGGGCAATTGAATTTGTCTTCCTGAATACGCGACATGTTTTTCTTGTTGGTACCAAAGTCTAATTTTAAGTGCCAACTCTTTGTGTCCATGGAACACAGTCGAAGGAAGCTCTTTTTGAGTTAGAGTAATCCATTGCTGCAGCTAAAATGGCAGCATCTTTTTCGTTCTTATTTTTCTTTGTCCTTCTTGGAGATTCTTCTTTTTGATCTTCATCGTTCTTGTCACGAGCCATTTCGACAACTATTGTGTCAATCTCCATGTTCCTGAAGAATTTTATCTCACGATTTTAATCGTTTGTCGTACTGCTTTTGCCACTACTCGATTATAAATTTCCTCAGTAATTAATTCACCGTCAATATATTTTTGTTTTAGCAGATTCATTCTTAGGCTTTTTTGTTTTCCTAAAACGAGTTAGAATAGTCATTTGCTCCTTCAGACGAATGATACAATTTCTGGAATTAATTCATTTAACAACTTTAGAGAAAAACTCCATGCCATCCCTTATTCAATAGCGTAGCATTTTTCTTAAATTGGATTAATTCATCAATTTGTTCGTTCGTAAAAGTTTCTGGTAAATATTCGTGATGGATTCTAGGATTCCTTCACGTTCAGTATTTCAGCAGTTAGAAATCGTCCTAGTTGGTCTGGTTGTCTCTTGTTAAAGCCGTGAGCATCAATAGTTTCTGTTGTTTCATCTTTCGTACACTTCAAAGCTATGCATCTCCGCTTTATGCAGTTTTTATCTTCACGTACTCCCGTTATATCGTCTGCCTTTACATCCAATCATTTTCGCGATTTTTGATAGAATTTCATGCTCCCACAGGTTTTAGCATCTTTAACAAATTGAATGATTTCTTCTTTTGCTCTAAGCTCAACTCCTTCGTTTCTGTCGGAACTGTTGAGTTATTAAGGTCATCTCAAAAGATTAAATTCTTGTGCACTGTAAGAAGCTCGCTGCATGAAATTCATCTGGATAATAAGATTACATTTTACCAATCAAAATACTGAAAAATATTATCTAACGTTTCTCCATTTGTATGACATCTACCATAATCCGTTCTAGACCTTTTCATTTCCTGGCCCGTGATAGTATTTTCTCTTTTTCGTTAAAATTTCTAAATAATCAGCGATACCTATCCGTTAACTCTGGATAGAATTGTTGCTGTGTTTTTAAAAGTCGTTCAGCTTCTCTACTCTGAGGGTAGAAAACATTGATGAGTCTTCTTTCTGTCCCATCTTCAACCTCACAGAAAAGTCTCCACGAACTATCCCATATTTTTCAGGCAGTTCTAATTGGATTTCTCCTGAGTTTTGTTTTTAACTCTCTCGCATTAATCCTCGATAGCTTTTGTAATCAGAACCCGAAGTAGCCGCATTATCTTCATCAATCGCGGAATCATCTAAATAGCTGATTCCATGATGTTTCACCATGCCTTCAAAGCCACAAATAATTCTGTTAATGATAGCTTTTCATCTCAAACCACGAACTCGGATTTCGTATGGATTTAAAATTAATCGGTACAGAATGTAACTCACATCAATATCGTACTTTTCAGAACAAATCTTCAGTTCTTTTAACACGATGTTTTTCTTCTTTTTGACACGCTTTTTCTCCACGAGATTTTCTACGACCCCATTGGTTGCGGCATCTCCAGAAGGAATGAGGTCTACACTTTTATGAATGATTTTTCCTGTTTCTTTTTCAATTAACTCACATCCTACTGAACCGATACCAATACTCTAAACCTAACACATAATTTGCCTATTATCTCCCCTAAATTCAGTTTTTGTTATACGCTTTCATTTTACTCTGATAAATTCTTGAATTCAACATGAATTTTTATTTATTTTTCTTATTTCTTTGTTTTTATATCTTTGTATAGAAAACTCAAACAATATTGCATCTTTTTATGAAATGCTAAACTATATATGCTACTGTAGCATATATGTTACATTTTGCTTTTTGCGTCACTTTTTACGCTTATAAAACGCCATTAAAAATAGTTAATATAGTTCGTAGAAAATATATAATATTAGCTGCAAAAATGAGTTTTTCATTCTGTTTATTGTTACTTATTGCGGTATAAATACAAAGATCAATGATTTCACTCAACCTCAAATTAAAAATGCCCTCTTAGCACTCAGCTTTGTTTGATATCATCATCTTTATATAGTAAAGACTATCTTTTTATATTCTAAAAAGAACATTAACAGGAATTATTCTTATTTTCTATAGAAAATTATTTTTGATTTTTTAGTCTGATTTTTCGTCTGCATATTTTCGTCAGAAAATCGGCCTTTTAAACTACAAAAAGGAAGCCTAGAGAATAGCTTCCTAGCAATATAATTTAAAAACAAATCAGAATGGCTTCCGGTTCTTTTGCAAAGACAAAACTAATATATCTTCAAAATTTCATAAATCATTAGCCAATCTGGTTCAATATGACATTCTCTCGTTCCCTTTATAATCTCCTATTAAAGAACGTATCTCTATATTTTTGCTTCAACGTTCTCCTGAGCAAGCTTCTCGATAATATCAAATCAATTTATCTGTGATCTTACCTTGACTTCTTTGCAAGTTTAATATCTTTTTAAAGCGATTTGTAAAACTGAATTTCATATTTAGTCATAGCTCTAACGCTTTCTTTCAATTCACCCACTGAGTGATACCTTTACATTTGGATCTTTTAGCAATCTTTCTTCTTCTTCAATTGCTTTCAATAGTTTCTTTATTAAATTTATCCAATTTTCAGAGAGAAAGGAATACCTTGTTCTCGAATACTAGCGCGTAAAATCAGATTTACTGCTGCTGTCATCGTCAATCCTATTCATTAAATAATTGATCTGCTTTGTCTTTAATATCTTTATCCATTCGGATATTTAAATTTTGATGTTGCCATCCTTATCACCTCTTTATGCTACATCAATACATCTTTTTACGTTCAATGTCAACACAATGTAATGCATTTATCTTTTATATTACACAAAAACCAGAGCCCTCGCCCTGGTTTCTTATGTTTGTTCGATTTTGATTTTATTCTAATGTTTTTAGTTCCCTGTTTCGGCACCACCTCTCAGATAATCGAGCAGTGTCCAGACGAATTCGCGGCCTTTGATGCGGTTGATGGCTCCTTCGGCACTAAAGAGATTTTCGTCGTAATGTTCGACCTTATCCTGACGGATGCCAGGTCCTGAGATGACGATTAGCTACCGGCTCACCACTTGCTTTTTGCCCCCAGAAACAGAGATTTAGCTACTCACGACTTGCAGATATGTTCGGTATAGATGCGAGAAATCTTTCCTACATGATTAAATTGATTGAACGTTATGGGTTAGAGATAGTCAAAAAGGGAGAAACAATTATTATTCTCCAGAAATAAAAACAAGAAATGATTGATAAAGTCTTACTCGAAGGTTGGAGTAAAGAAAGAGTTTCTCGAATACAGCCTCCCTGCGCGTGCCACTCTTCACAACTAGCTCGCACAATACAAGAAAAATAAGTATACTATTGTTGAAAAACAGAGGGAGAGTACCTGAGAAATGGGACGTAAACCAAAAAGAAAAACCTGAAGAAATGACTGAATTAGGAACGCCTTTCAGGCTGAAAATGAGTATGTTAAGAGCGGAGAATGCCATTCTAAAAAGTTGAGAGAACTCCGCTTTCGAAGGAGGAAAAAGAGAAGAAGAAAGACGCAGATTGTCAGAGAGTTAGTGTCAGAGTTTCCTTTTGAGATATTCTTCCAAAGATTATTACACTTGCTCGTTCAACTACTACTATCACTTAAAGCAGCTAAAACCTAGAAGATAAGAATCAGGCCGTAAAAACGAAATAGAAAGCATTTATACCGAACATAAAAGGAAATTATGGATATCGTCGTACATCTTGAACTTAGAGACCGTGGGTTCATCATAAACCATAGAAGCTACAACGCTTGATGAAAACTGTTGGGGCTAACTGCTCGTATTCGTAGAAAAACGAAGTATTCTTCTTATCATGGAGAAGTTGGTAAGAAAAGCTGAGAATATTATTCAACGTCAATTTACAGCTGAAAAACCGATGGAAAAAGTGCTATACAGGCATTACAGAGTTTTCTATTCCAACAAGTAATCAAAAACTATAGTTATCACCAATTTTAGATGGTTATAACAGCGAGATTATAGCGTATACTCTATCGTCTTCGCCAAATTTAAAACAAGTAAAGGATATGTTAGAACAAGCTTTTTGAGAGAAGAATACGAGAATACTATTCTCCACAGTGATCAGGGTGTGGCAATACCAACTGAGAGCTTATCATCGTTTTTCTTGCTAGTAAAGGTATACGTCCATCCATGTCTCGCAAGGGAACCAGCATAGATAATGACATGATGGAGTCCTTCTTTGGTATCTTGAAAAACAGAAATGTTTTACGGATTTGAGAAAAATTTCAAGTCTCTGGATCAACTGGAGCAAGCTATTACCGAGTATATTTTTACTACAACAATAAACGCATTAAAGAAAATAGCTAAAAAGGACTTAGTCCTGTTCAGTATAGAACTAAATCCTTTTCAATAATATTTTTTGTCTAACTTTTTGGGGTCCAGTACAATGACTCATAAATATGCAAGTTCAAATACTCCATGAGATTAATAACTTTATTATTTTTCGCCAACTTTACTAATCGTATAAACATTCTCCAAATTTCTCAACATCAATTGAGAAATTTGGCTTTTCCGTTGCTCAGTTAAAGCGTCCTTTAGTTGTATATTTCCTGTTAATATCCCTTTTGAAGCATAACATTGTTCTCAATGATCGCACCTGATTGTTGACACCCATTTTAGAACCTATTCTTTGATTTTCAATAAGCGTAAACTGTTTAATGTTACAAGTAAAGTTTGCTCCCATATCAGCAAAATATCGCTATCCAGTGTTAACCAACCGGGCATGACCAAAAGTAATGCCACTAATTTAATCGCCAAAGAGAAGGTAATGTTTTGCTTGATGATTGCTAAAGCCTTACGACTTAATTTTATTGTATATGGCAATTTACTCAAATCATCAGACATTAAGGCGATGTCAGCCGTTTCTAAAGCTGTATCAGTTCCAGCACCACCCATTTGCTACACCAACGGTAGATGCCGCAGGGCTGGAGCATCATTCACGCCATCTCCGACCATCCCCACACTTTGATGTTTTTCTCGAAGTTCTTTAATAAAATTAAACTATCTTCTGGAAGTAAGTCAGCTTTAATATCCGAAACACCAACTTGTTTTCCGATGGCTGTTGCCGTTCTTTGGTTATCGCCTGTTAGCATCACTGTTTCGATTCCCATATTGTTCAACTTGCCGATAACTTCTTTAGACGATTCCCTCATTTCATCGGCTACGGCAATAAACGAAAGAATTTCTTTTTCTGTTCTAACACCATCACCGTTTTACCTTGAGTTTGCATATCAGCAATTTTCTTTTTTTATCAGCTTGAAAATACTCCGTGTAATTCCTCAAAAAGATTTTGACTTTCACATAATACATTTCATTATTTATTTTTGGCTTTAACGCCTTTACCTGTAATGGATTGAAAAATTCTCTACTGTTACTTCATTGAATTTTAATCCATTTTTCTTCTGCTTTTTCGCATAATTGCTGAAGCAAGAGGGATGCTGCGATCCTTTTTCAATGGCTGATGTTATGGTTATTAATTCATTTTCATTTCTACCATAGTCACAATGTCTCGGTTACAGCTGGAATCCCTTTGGTTAATGTTCCTGTTTTTATCAAAGGCTATCGGCTTTAAGTGTCCTGCTGCTTCTAAATGGATACCACCTTTAATTAATACACCATTTTTCGCTGATTTCCTATAGCTGTAACTACAGCAACTGGAGTTGAGACTACTAAGGCACAAGGACAACCAACCACTATACAGCTAATCCCTTGATAAATCCATTGGCTCCAGTCTCCGCTAAATAATGGTGGAACTACTGCAATTAAAAGAGCTAGTATGACAATAGCTGGTGTATAGTATTTTGCAAATTTCTCGACAAACGCTTGAGAGGGGGCCCGTTCTGCTTGGGCTTCTTCTACCAAGTGAATGATTTTTGAAAGAGTGGTATCTTCAACTCGTTTTGTTACTTTAACCTCAAGTAACCCTTCTTCATTTCAAGGTTCCTGCAAATACTTCATCATTTGTAGATTTTCGTTACTGGAACACTTTTCACCTGTAATCGCAGCCTGATTTAATGTTGATGTACCTTTAACCACTATTCCATCCATTGCTAACTCTTTGCTGGCTTAACTATCATGATGTCTCCAACTTGAATCTCATCAACATGAATCATCATTTCTTCATTGCCTCGTCGAATTAACGCTTCTTTGGGGCAATATCCATTAAAGATTCAATAGATTGACGTGCTTTATCCATTGAATAACGCTCTAATGCTTCACTAATCGCAAATAGGATAACAACGGTTGCCCCTTCACCCCATTCACCAATAATTGCAGCTCCTATAATGGCAATAGTCATAAGCGTATTCATATCGAAATTTAATCTGCTTTAAATTTTTGAGACCTTTAATAAATAACGAATATCCACCGATTAAAATGGACGCTGCATAACCAATTGTCGGTAGAACATGCTTTTCACCATACTGCTCTCTCAAGAACCAGCTAACTACAAGTAAAAAGAGCTGATATATATACCTTAATGTTTTCTTTCTGCTTCCAAAAAGGTTCTCCTTCTACCCTTTGTTCTTTTTCATCTCGAATTTTTAAATTTTTCAAATGCTCCTGCTTTTTCTAATTTCTTCAATGGTTGTCGTCCCTTTAACATAAACTTTAGATGCTCCGAAATTTACTTTCGCATCCTGAACACCAGGAAGTTCTTTAACATTATTTTCAAAAATGACTGCACAGTTAGTACAAGTAAATCCTTGAACAAGATAGGCTTTCATTTCTTCTTCAGAACTGTTTTTTGCTCCCACTAGACATCGACTACACTCTTTCTTAAATGCCAATGCAATCATCATAATTTGTCTGATATGCTCATCATCTAATGAATAAAATGCAAGTTTCCCTCTTTTTCGAAACTTAACAATCCCTTGCTTATAGGCGTTCACTGAGTGATGAGAGGCATTTGCAACCGTAACACCTATAATATTTGCAATATCACACACACACAGTTCGTCATCTTGACACAATGCATAGGTAATTTTTGCTCTATTTTTATCTGCAATAGCTTTTTAACATTTGGGCAACACTAGAAATATCTACTGTCTGTAAATTACCTTGTATTCGATTGACCTTTTCTTCGTCATAACAATAAATTTCACAAAGTATCTTTTTAATCATATTCTCACCTCAATATCATTCAGTGATTTGCTTGAACATAGTATCGCCCTTTTCATTAATTAAGTCAAGTGTTTTTGAGTGAATAAAAATTCATAAAAGACTTGGAGTACTAATTCTAATAACAAAATAACTCAATCTGCATAAGACTTTAAGTACATAAACATTATTAGTATTGAACTTGTTGAGGAGGTGCTCATGAATCAGCTTGAATTTCAGCGTAATCACCTACAAATTTATCAAACAACTGAAAATTCTCAAGAACTATTTATAATTCGAATCGGATTTTCCGGGACTTTTTATCGTTTCAAAGTGCCTTTTTATGCCATCTCCTTACCGTTGCCCACATCAGCAAAATAGAACTTCTCGATACGCTACCAAGTATAATTATGAAGATAGCAATACATCAAAACCATCTGTTCGGCTGTGTCTTTGACGGTCATTAGCAAATCTCTTATCTCTATAAATTCTAATCAACAGTACCACACACTCCACATGTGCTGATAGCACCCCCTATACTATAGAACGAAAGACTGTTGATAAGAGCTGAAATGATACTGTGGAACAGAAACTGTCCCATATCTAAAAATCAAATTTCCACAAAATCCTCTCAAACAACTCTGTTAGTTTCTCTTTAGAAGAGAATCCACTAATCTACCGCTATTCATGCAGAAAACTACAACATATTTAGTACAAAATAGGAGTGATGCAAAAGACCACTCCTATTTTCTATCGTCTCATTATATAATTAAAATCACCATTTTATTGAAGCAACTAGATTCTGTAAATTAAAATTAGAAACTAAAAAGAAAAGAAGTTGAATTAGAAATATTAAAAATACAAGGAATTGGAAAGGAAAGTGTCGCCTCAAGCAGTTGTAAAGTTAGTGGAAGAATTGAAAGATAAATATGAGTACTTTTAATTTGTTTTTGCCTCAATGTACCCTTATCTACTTTACTACCGATGGAAAAGAAAGACTTTTCTCCAACAATTATCGAAGAATAATCAGTAAAATTTGTAAGAAAAACAAATTTATTTATAGGTGGGTACAGAAAGATTAAGCTATTTAATTCAGAAGAATTGAATCAAATTGTTAACCATAAAGTTGTTCAGCGGATTATGCAGAAAAATGGTTGAAATTGTGCAGTGAAATCTAAAAAGCTATCAAAATAGATGAAACCATTCTCAATTACTGGTAGTACTTGAATAGAAATTTTTCAGCAGACAAACCTATGCAAAATGACTACAGATATCACATATTTGCCTTTCGGTCCTGAAAACGATTATATTTATCTTCCATTATGGATTTACATAATGGAGAAATCATGTATATACAATTTCCTCAAAACAGTATACTAAGTTTGTATTGGATACATTAAATCAAAATTGATTTACCTAAGGATGTTCTATCATATAGTAATCAAGGCAGCGTTTATACTTATGCTGAGATACCTGCAATCTATATAAAGAAAAGCATTATCCGCAGTCTGTCCTGTAAGGGACTCCTGCAGATAATGGACTCATCGAGCTTCCATTCTTCGCTAAAGTGCAGATTTTCTACATAAAAAGATGAAGTAATAACTTTCATCTTCTATTGTAATTCAAATTGTAGAAAAATTACATCAAATATTATAATGAAAAAGAATCAGCAAAAGTTGGACTACCTGTCTCGGTTGAATACCGGAGACGGTGGTACCCCTAAAGTTGAACAGAAAATCTCAACTTTGGGGTGCTTTTATTATGAAATTAACTTATGAAGATAAAGTTCAAATCTATGAACTCAAAAACAAGGATTTAGCTACTCACAACTTTCAGAGATGTTTGGTATAGATAAGTCAAATCTTAAATACATGATTAGTTGATTAATCGATATGGTTTAGAGATAGTAAAAAGGGGAAAAATAATTCTTTACTCTATAGCATTAAAACAGGAAATAATTGATAAAGTCTTACTCGAAGGATGGTCTCATAAGAGAGTTTCTCTTGAATATGCTCTTCCAAATTATTCTATGATTTCTAGCTGGCTCGCACAATACAAGAAAAATAAGTATACTATTGTTGAGAAAACAAGAGGGAGAGTACCTAAAATGGGACGTAAGCCAAAGAAAAAACCAGAAGAGATGACAGAACTAGAACGCCTTCAGGCTGAAAATGAGTATTTAAGAGCGGAGAATGCCATTCTAAAAAAGTTGAGAGAACTCCGCTTGAAGGAGGAAAAGAGAAAGAAGAAAGACTCAGATTGTCAGAGAATTAGTACCAGAATTCCCTTTAGATATTCTTCTAAAGATTATCAAACTTGCCCGTTCAACATACTATTATCACTTAAAGCAGCTAAACCAAGAAGATAAGAATCATGCCGTTAAAAATGAAATACAAACCATTTTTAATGATCATAAGGGTAATTATGGATATCGCCGTATTACTCTTGAACTTAGAAACCGTGGGTTCATCGTAAACCATAAAAAGGTACAACGTTTGATGAAAATGTTGGGGCTAAGTGCTCGTATTCGTCGAAAAACGTAAGTATTCTTCTTATCATGGAGAAGTTGGAAAGAAAGCTGAGAACATTATTCAACGCCAATTTGAAGCTGAAAAACCGATGGAAAAAGTGCTATACAGATATTACAGAGTTTTCTATCCCAACAAGCAACCAAAAACTATATTTATCACCAATTTTAGATGGTTATAACAGTGAAATTATAGCTTATACTCTATCGTCTTCACCGAATTTAAAACCAAGTAAAAGATATGTTAGAAACAAAGCTTTTTAGAGAAGAACAATACGAGAATACTATTCTCCACAGTGATCAGGGATGGCAATACCAGCATGAGTTTTATCATAATTTTTAGAAGATAAGGCATTCAGCTATCTATGTCCCGGCAAAGGTAATAGTACTGATAATGGCATGATGGAGTCGTTCTTTGGCATTCTTAAATCAGAGATGTTTTATGGCTATGAAAAGACATTTAAATCTATAAAAGGAACTTGAGGGGCAATCGTCGATTATATTGATTATTACAACAACAAACGAATCAAAGTAAAATTAAAAGGACTTAGTCCTGTACAATACAGAACTAAATCCTTTGCTTAAATTAATTGTCTAACTTTTTGGGGTCAGTCACACTAAGCCGGTGGTTTTTGATTGAAACTATACTAAAAACCCGAGAGCCCTCGCCCCTGGTTCTCCTGTTCATTATATTTTTCCATTTCATCCCATTAAAAATCTCATCAGCAATCTCGAGTCCAATTTGTGCTTGTTGCTCTCGTGAGGAGTGTCTGTGTCGTCTAAGGTCGTCAATCGTGCGTCCTGAGGCTTTTTATCGCTTTTTGGATGCGGTAATGGGCACCGATAAAGTCATCCTTGCGCCGTGATAACATGCACAGGTGCACTAATCTTGCTCAGTCCCTCATACGTCCCATCGGCGACGTCGGCTACAGTATTTACTGATTTTGTCCCTAGAAGATTAAAGGTTTCAGGAGCTGCATCTAGGATCAGGGAAGTGCTTCTGATATCGTCTGGTAAGGGAGAATGCTGGATAGAGTAAAGAAGACTGCTAAATTCGCTACTTCCTGCGCCAAGAGTGCCGAGACGAATCCTCCTTGACTGCTTCCCATTAAAATAGAGTTGGTCCGCTTTTACAAACAGGAGGAACTCACCAGTGCAAGGCATCCTCGCAAGTTTTGCACTTCGGTTAGAACGGACATGTCCGTCGTGGCTCCTTCGCTTTTTGGAGGAGGAAAGACGACCCGCCAGCAAATTCAAGCTGAACACCGCCACCCCAGACTTCGCCAAGGTTTTCTGTACTTCTTCGTCATGCTCTACACTGGCTCCGAGTCCGTGACTATAGACGACCAAAGGAACCCGATCCTTGGACATCTGGAGATGTATGCTCTAGCATAGAGCTCTTGCCGTTACTAACAAAGGTGTATTCCTTCATGGTATACGTGCCGTCTGCTTTCACTTCCACGCGAGGGAGCATGTGGTCTCTTGGACGGCTGTTGTCGTAGGTGCCTCTGCGTTTTCTTTCAGTAGTCATGCATGCTCTAGTAGGAGTGCCGCAAATAGTGTTCCTAGTCAATTTAATCGTTGCTCATCGAATTCATCTTTCTTTCTGGTAGAGGGTCTTTTGCCCTTTAGTAGTCTACCCGCTTCCCTTGAAAGCTCAACTGTTCTGTTTGCACGACCGCAGACATTCCTGCAGTCGTTTCCATTTATACTAAAAATTCTAATAATTCCACGTAGCTACGGGACTTCCACGGTTGGTTTTACCGCCGTTCGGTTTCTCCTTGCGCGCCAGGTTCATCCAAATCAGTGTCGATTCCCGCATTAATCCCGCCTTGGATATCGGCTGTGAGCGAATCCAATCATCACCGCTGTATCTTTGTCGAAATCTAGATATCTTTTTGCCACTCGTTCGAGAGCGGACTTGGTTTTGCGACTTTAATTCTTCCTGAGATAAACACTTTTTGAAATACTTCGTAACCGGAGAATGCCCAAGCGTCCCTTTTGAATCGTCGTAATCCCATTCGTAGCTGCGTATAGTTCATATCCCGCACCGCTAAGCTGTATGCAACATTTCTCCGCTGCATCGATCGTTTGCCCTTGCGTGCGAGAGGATGGCCTCACATTCGGATGCTAATTCATGTCCATCTTTTTCCAAACCGAAATGGTCGAATAACTGGGCAAACGACGTCCCCACCAACTCTTCACGAGTGATTTCGTTTTCTCCAGCGAGCGCCACATCGTCACGGGATTCATCGGATGTACACCTCAATATACTTCTCTATCTCACTGACCCCTGATTCTCCAGCAATTTTCGTCAGCGCTAATTCTCCGCCGAATGAAAATCCCACACCGTCGAGATCCAAATCAAATAGTAATGTTTTGTAAATCATGTTTCCTCAACCTCTTTACATTGTTACCTTATTTTTGTTCAAACTGATATTCCGTTTGCAATGTTTTAAAAAGCCTTCAGTCCTTTTACAAGGGTGCATTTGTCTCGAGTGGTTTCTTTTTCCACAGAGCAATCTCTTCCTTTTGCTCGTTCCACTACAGCATTGATTCTTCTTGAAAGAATGACGTCTCCAGAAAAAGACAGCTCCTAGAACGATAAAAGAGAATACCCACGTCCAGAAATAGTGGATGCGTGACGGTCACCACGAATTCGAACGTTTCCCCAAACGCCAACCCTCAAAAATAGTTGCAAATGCACCCCTATAATCGAAAAGCGTGCGCATTTTGTAAATAGACACCTGCAGACAAATAGCGAGCACTGGCATATAGCACGCAATAGTTGATGATTTTTCGGCAAAGGTGCGCATCTTCTCTTTCTGAAATAACCTTCTCCAATAATTCCCCGGAGTTGATTAGCTGTTTCTTGTGTGACTTTCTTCTTCATTCTTACTCCTTCTGTTTTTAAATCCTTTTATTTTATAACACGTAAGTTTTGTATTTTTAACGAGGAACTGAGCGTGTTTGGCGTAGTCGTTCTCGTTTCCGCTAAGAGCGTCGAGTGCTTCTTGGGCAAACTGCGGCAAGAGTGCGCGGATGTCTTTTTGATGAAGAGTTGGTTGTGTGTACCATAATGCCTTTAAAAAGAACATCCCTAACATCCAGATGATGACGAGGCGAGAACACGAGCATTCTTTGTTGCTCAGCCGTGCACGCTCTTTCCTCCCTACCACTCATATTTTATTCGTAAAAATAACACGTAATCGTACAGTGCTTTGATAGGCTCTGGATCTCGTCCCAAGGAACATCCTTATAGGCTGAAGATCTGTACAAGCTATTTTTAACAGTTGTCTGAGTGTCGTCTCGTCTAAATAAATGAGATGGTCCAACCCATCAACAAATAAACAGAACGACCAATATCCAATTATTCTCCATAAAGATTCAGCATGGTCCAATTGTTCTATCAAACGGCAAAACGAAAGCATTCAAACGCGAAAAGGGATAAAATCAGAAAATGATTACGCCGAAAAAGCGAGAGTTTTCAACCCAATACTCCGTAGCAGCCTTTTGGTAACGACGCTTTCCTCCTGGTTTCCAGGATGGATCCTCCGCAATCAGTTGACGCGGAGTGTACAACAGTTCCTCTTGAGAGACTTCTGTCCGGGAAGAATAACGCGAGTAACGCATTTTGTTTTAATCGGCGCCTCCACTGTGCAAAGCCAGCTTTTCGGCATTCCATTGGGGTGGTAGTGTTCCTGCAGCATCTGTTGTTTCCTCTTGCGGATGAGTTTCTTCAGAAATCAGCTCATCCCTCAACATCCGGACAGCCATTTGCAATAAATGCTCTGCATTCGTTTTGCTACAGTCTGTTTCTCGGATCCAGCGAAAGACACAAGACGATGGCCGTTTCCCATATCGGTAACAGAACTCTATTTTCTTCCTGCTAAGAAAGTAGTACCCATGGTGAACCACAAGTATACTCCAAATGGAAACAACGTGACGATTAACACCGCAATCATGAGTATTTCTCATCGGAAAAGGATTCTTCTGGCGAGTTTCCTTCCAGGTGGTAAGGCTACAGGGTCTTTTCTCTTTGTATCCGTTTGGCAAGCTCCTCGTTCAGTGAGTTATTTCTTCTTCACTCAGGCGTCACGCTCTTTCCTCCCTACACCCCAACATCTCGTAGTTTGCGATAATGAACCTCGCGTCTTCAATGTAGCTCGCCATATCTGTAGGTTCATAATCTCTAACACTTTCAATATAGTAAAAAGTTACCAAGTTCTTTATTTAAGGTGGAGCCGCAACATTTTGACGTTGTGGCTCCAAAGGTATGTTATGTGCTTTCCTCATTAAATGATTCTATCTTACTAGTAGCAGAATTGCTCATATTGTACCATAGAAACATACGGAAAATAAATGTGACAAGATAGTTAAAACCTTTTGTAAATAAAAGCTTCAATCAATCTTCGATAATGATGTGTTTAAGATTCATCGATATGGCATGATACAGAATATCCTGAGTGTAAGAGGCGAGTTATGAAAGAAAATGAAGTTATTTTCAAAAAGACAATCTGCGAATATTTTTCAAAAATGGGGATACGGATCTTTAATTGGTTGTTAGGTATAGGAGAAGTTTTGGTTTTCTCACGGAGAACTTTATTATCTTGCTCAAGAGTTGGGCAATCCTCAAACTCTAGTAACTGGAAAAGTGTTTTTGTCATGAAACTATCTTGAACAAAAAGTAAGTCATTCTGGGTTTTGAGGTAGGCAAACAAAGAGCACAATATTATCTAGCACAGACCCTATTCCCTTCGTTCAGCAATTCAGTTTATCAATCCTTTTTCTGACAGTATTTGCCTACGTTCTATAAAAAGTGGAGACGCGTTTTCTAACGCCATTCAATCACTAAGGAGCCCCAGTCGAAGGGTATCGATTCCTTATCAAGATTCCTATTTGCCGGGCTATTATCTTCCTGATGGCAATCATTGTCCAACCTGATTATGATTGGTGGTGGAGATACCTATCATGAATTTATTTTACTTTTGCTGGCTGTCAGGGCTGGATGAGAGTTACATGTTTTAATGGTTGTGTCTACCCTGGTCGAGGGTCCAACCCTTGCAGGTTTAACTTTGATGTAAATGCCTCTATTCCAATTTCACGAGTGCATAGACTGGTTAAGAAGGCGAAATCCTCAGCTGAATCATCTACATGTTTATGGAGTTAGCGAGAGGATATTTTACCGCTACTAAGCTGTCGAAGAAGATACAAGATCATGCATGGATTGCAAAACAACTCTATTTATGACGTTTCCGAAATCTTAGAAAAGGAATTTAGAATAACTCAGCTCCAGTTGGTTATTGAATGTCCTTTTTAAAGTTAGCTGGAAGTCTGAATGAGGGCTGCGGATTTAAATCTTTACATGCTTGGCGAGTTTTGGTACTAGATTTTAAAGTGCTATTAATAGTGTTTAACCGTGCAAAGGTTGTGGACTATCAAAAATTCAGTGTCCTTGCCTATTTATCATGGGAGAGGGTGAAGCGCCCGAATTACAACACCAAACCAGAGTGATTTTCGAAGCACTAGGTCTAAAAGTCGCAAACTAAACTTCAAATTTTGAAGCAGAAAGTAGTGCGGATGCTCATTGCCAAGTCAACAATTTGAGACTCGCTCATAATGTGATTTTTGATTGGTTGGACACCTTATTTGAATGGAATTAGAAGGATAAATTAGATTTATAATCCTGATTATAGTCCTCCTAACAATAATGTTTGAGCAGCTGTAACATCCTGCAGATTGAGTAGTGCAGGCTATTTGATTCATCTTAGGCTAAGCAGATAAAACAGAAAAACTAAAAATCTTTTGTTTATCTTTTGCATACTTCGTTCATCAAAATTGCCCTTTTCATAGTTTTCGTCAGAAAACGGCTTTCTTGTAAGTGCAGCAACACTAGAAAGCCGTTTTTATCTATCTCTCTATGTTTGAGCCTCTATGATTCCTAACCTCTAACTCTGGGGCTTGCATTTTCATTTACTTCTAATCAGTGGTTTGTTGAAGTTATTTTCAATTACATTCAACTACTCTTTTACCAAAGCATATAAACAAACTCCTTTTACAAATCCATCGCATCAATGAATTCATACCTTCATAACTGTTGCTTTCGTAGTTTTCGATAATAGCTCCGCGTCTTCGATGTCAGTCGTCAGTCTGTGCAGTTGGTTTCTTTTTAAAAATCGCCAGACTCTTCTTGATCGACACGATGGTCACCGATTTTCCTTTTCATAAAACTTTTTGTTTTAAAAATAGGGCAAGCACGAGGAAGAACAGCTGAACAGCAAAATACAAGACTAAAGAGCGAGATGGAAAACAAATCCAGTTCTGTGACACGAGCAACAATGGCCATCGTTGGGGCTTTAAAGTTCAGTCTTGATAAAGAAAATACCCTTAAAAATCCCATAATAAATCCATATATCGCCGACCTTTGTTTCTGCACTTTGGTTTTGCCTGTTTGACGCCCTGCTGCTGCGTCAATGTATCAGATCGAACAACGAAACTACGCTAATTGTTCATTCGTAATTCGATTATGAACAAAATTTCCTGCCATTCTCCTCCTAGAACGATTCCTTTTGTGTAAATTCTCCGCACATTCTTTTGTAATGACGCATCATCATACTCTTTGTATAACGGACGCTTCCACACACACGTCACGACTTCGGTATACGCAGCGGACACACTTTCACCCCGGTACGACGCCTCTTTCCATAGAGCAGCCATTGCCCACGGTGCTCCATTTCATCCATAATCAACGTATGGTACTGATAGCGCATACGGGCTCATAAGTAACACATAGTCCACCGTTGCGTGCTTACGCCTTTCATCCATTTCCTCTGAAATTTCACGTATTCGCGTGTGCCCCAAGGTTGCGGACGCAGGCTTTTCAATCAAGTCTTCATGCCATAATCTCATCACATTTCCTCCTAAAAATCCAATCGGTCGCTTATGGTCCCGCCATCACGCTACCATCTTGATATCCCTCTGCCGGTTCCATGCGCCCTCTTCTCTCAATCGAGCGACCACCTGCTCAAACGCAGGTCCTAAGTAATTCTTGTTTTAACTCCTTTTTGAATCCATGAATTGATCTAAAAACAAGACCAGGTGGCACTAATCGATGAGGACAGGAATTCCAATGAGAAAACCAGCCAAACTGTTTCAACAATGTCTGAAAACGGAACAAGTAAACGAACTCCGATGAAAATGATAGCAAGTGCCAGCACGATACGTTGGCACAACAGGATTCCAAGTTCGATCGGAACCTCCTCTGTCAACTCTGCTTTTTCAGCTAAAAACTCAACGATTTCCGAAAACATTGACCGTCTTCTTGACAGAAAACTTCTAAAACAACTGATTCACTGCCTCCCTTCTGGAATATGCCTTTTTACTTTATTTCCCAATTATACCATCTCCTGCCCACTTCGCCTACACATCCCTCGCGAATGTATAAGATACCCCTTTAAAATTAATCTGTCCTATTTTTCTTTCAAGAACTGCTAATTCACACCAGTAAATCCGGTTGACTTACTGGTTTTGGGACCTCACTATTTTCCTCTATGTTTTTGTTTTGCGTTTTCTTGTTTTAATTGAAACTTTCTCTTTTCTCTAATTCTCTTTGTTGCTTGCTTTCAACTCTTCTTTTCCAATTTCATTTCTTCTCTTTGTTGCTGCAGAGCCATTTGAGATTTTTGAATCAAAATTCATTCCATTCTTTGAAGATAGTATTCCTTTTGCTTTTGTAAAATGCACTTTACTATCTTATTCCGCTATTTTTTGATTTTACAGTTTTTCTGATGAGCTTTAACTTTTCATGGCCAATCATAATGACTTGATGTTGCACTTACAAAGCCAGAGGCCCATGTACTCCCCACCTGTCCACCCATATAGACACCTTTGATGATTCCATATGAAGTACACCAATAGTACAATCATCTTGTGGGATTTATGAAACACTATCCGTAAGCGTCTAGGATACATGACACATGGGTTTGCTTCCAAAATTCACCATTCATATCTCCATATGTTTTCGATTATCTGGTTCGAGCACAGTTTCCCTTCTCCTGTTGGAATGTACCCAACTTCCAAAAATAAGCCGATGCCATTCATAGGATGGATTGAAACATCTCTTAGATATCTCTTTCACCAGGCTTCTTTGTTTCTCATCTTTTGAGTCAAACTTGGTCTGTGTGTTTAACTCTTCCTCTGTCATCTTTGAAGATAAGTAAATTTAACACTGTAGTTTTCCTTAACATGATCATTAAATCATATTTTGTCGTTGGTGCTTGGCAATACTGCTACTCCTTCCATCTGAGATTTGTTGTACCATAAAGTTCTTTCCCTTCACCCGCCAGACATAGCACAACACTGACAATACTTCATGTCCATTGTTTTGTGACTATTTCCATGTGTCTTCTGTGAGATAATTATACCTCAAACTATACTTGACACCGTTTGTCATGCTTCCTTATATTTCTGCCATTTATTTTATCATTTCTTTTAATCTGCGCTTTCATTGTCTCCTTTGGCTCTATTACTTCTACGTCTCCGAAGATATAGTTGAATAGGTTATAGTCGTTTGGTATTTCTATTTCAGCGCGTAAATTCTCATCATCTGCTTGATTGCTCCATTTAACTCATCGCCTACACTAAACAACTCCGATCGAATTTAACCTTTATATACATACTTTATTATCATTTTGGCGTTTCTGAGCTCTCACATCATCAAAAGCTGTTTTCAAACTTTTCCGCTTGGGTTTCAAATTCTTTGTCTGGGACAATTTGGAAATATCTAAAGTCATTTCTACAAAAGTAAACTTGCTTCAAAAGCATAGATTCACAATCTTGACTCTTGAAAAGCAGTCTATGAGGTTTAACTCTTCTGCTTGTTTCTCTCTCATTGCACTGCTAAAATATGTGAGATTCGAAAAGCAATGTTCTTACTTAAAATTGCGGACTTAATATCATTAGATCTGTTTTTCCTCGTCGTATTGTTTCTGCCAGTCTTAAAATCAGCTTCTATCCATACTGGTATATTTTACAAAAGTCGGATAGTTTTGTTAAAGCTCATTCTCCATGTTGTGTGTGTTGTATTCTCCAATCCTGAAGAGCTGACATAATCTGTTGTCGTCTCATTTCAGACAGTAGTGAGTTTACCTAAACACAAAATCTGTAGCAATTTCTATTTCCACTGCCCTTGTGCTGTGGCCAGCGGCATAGATGGGAATACCTGCTTTACTGCTGATAGAGTCAATATCTCTATGTATCGTCCTGGCTGAGTGCCTCAAAGTTATCTGCAAGTTCGTTTGCCATCAACTTTTCCCTTTTCTAAAATATAATATAGTAATCCTAGAAAATAGCTTCTTATCTTTCATCGTCTTACTGTGCATCCTATCATCGTGTATACTATCCTGTGCTCGACATCTATTGTCATATTATGAGTGTTTTCCAAATCCTTGGTAGTGCTACTGCCATCTCTGTTATTCACTGTTATTATAAAATAGTCAGAAGTGCCATTCTTTCACGTCTCGCTAAAAATTAAATTTAGCTCACTCACCTATGTATTAATATTGTTATGACACACTGCGTTTACCATGCTATCTCTTGCTTTACCTTTGTATTAATCCTCTCTTTTCTTGCAGTAATTTATCTATGCAGCTTCTAACACTTTTCGACCTATATTCCCTTCTTTCGTATTATCTCTGATTTGAGAATATGAGTATCTCATTCTTTCCTCCAGTGCCTATTTCGAGTTTCCTTTTAGGATATATTTATGGTTTTGCTTTTCACTGATATGTGCAGATATTTTGTGATTTTCAAATAAACAATCTCTGCCGTGTATGTTCATTGTAGAAAGTATCCTTGTTGTCTCTATTAGCTATGGTGACTTTGTGCTTGTAATGTACGCTACGACTTTCTCCACTCTTCTGCTTTGCCTTGCTCTGTTCAATCGAGTGTATCTATTTTCCTTGTTTACAATTACCATTTTGGAGGTTTTACTTTCTCATGTCATTTTTATCAAGGATATATTTCCTTTACAGTTGATAGTATATACGCCCATCGAGCGCACTCTCCCGCCTCCTCCGAAGGATAAAATCTATTGATTCAGCTTAGTAGTGTTGGCTAAAAAGCCCTCCGGGACTCTACTAGTGAGGAATGGTAAAAAGCAACCAGTACACACGAAATATAAGCCACAAAATTTCTCTGTAGTCTTTGGGCTTGAAGTGAGACCTTAGCTCAATCCCGTTACGCTACTATCATCACCCTATGAAAGATATCCCCAGACTTCGTTAAGACAACGTCTTATTTTCATTTTCATTGAAT
>BNJU01003182.1_pt1 | contig 79023 bp, 70 predicted proteins | sample 8539281 | NCBI WGS metagenome assembly BNJU01 (sample SAMD00202456, study PRJDB9452) | human saliva metagenome | isolation source: human saliva | place: Japan
CGCTCTTGAATCAAAAATGCTCTAAAGGGTAACTTCTAAAAACTAACTTCCAGTTTCCCACAACCTAGCCTTTTAGTATGAGAAAAACGCGTGAAATCAGTGGAAATCCGTCTTATACTAACTTCGCTGGTTTTTCTTTTTCTTGATATATAAGGATTCAAAAAGCGAAAAGACTCAGAAAAAAAGTGCACGACAAATAGCCCTAAAACAGAGTCGTCTTAGAGTAAATTCCAGTTGCTAGCGTTTAGTGTGAGACTTTTCGATGGTGATAAGATGTGTAGTTAGAGGGAAAAATTCCCTTTATTTCAATAAGCCAGGTGATAAGTGTGTGTCTTCTGGTTTGACAAATTGGCAACCCAGAAGAGCAGCGATGTCCTCGCCAAAGGTGAAGGTGAAGACGTCGTAAGCAGATTTTCCTTGAAACTCTTCTCGTTTCAAGGAATTGACATGGGAAATGACTAGATTGACGTCTTTCTGAGTCAGCTGGTCAAAGGAAGTGCCCTTGGGAAGAATGGCTCGCAAAACCGTATGGTTCTTCTCAATCCGCCCCTTCTGGTCAGGACGGCTAGGGTCGCAGAAGTAGAGGTGAGACTTCCCATCAATGTCTCGCTCAAGCTCCTCCACATAGGAGAACTCAGATCCGTTGTCCGTGAGAATGACAGGGAATAGCTGATGGAAGGCATACCCTCCATCCATGACTCTTTCTTTCAAAGATGCGAATTTAGTGGCGACCTCCAGAGCGGTCTTGTTGTCTAAAAGCAAGGCGAAGAGGAAGTTGCAGAAGGAAAGGTTGAAGGTGAGCAGTAGCTTTCCACCAGGTCTGCCGATGACCGTGTCCATTTCCAACCATTTGAAGAAATCATCTGTTTCTCGTAACTCTTGGAAATCCTGGTAGGTCCGCCCAATTTTCAGCTCTTTGGGAATAGCTACTTTTCTGGATTTTCTACGTGCCTTGAACTTGACCATTCGAGGAAAATCAATAGGCTTGGCTGTCAGATAGCCCAGCTTGGCATGCCGATACACCGTAGCTTTCGACACAGGTAGGTTATGTGTCTGAATGATATGGTAGATGCTTTGTTTCTTCTGGATGCCTTGGGTTAAGACCTTGTCCATCTGATAAAAACTTTCCTTGTTTAGGGGAATGCCTCTCTGGACTCCCTCAACATAGTCTCGTACTGTTCCTGCGCCTTTTTTTCGCGTAGTAAAGATAGCGGTTAAAGCCACAATCCGTCCTCTTTTTGGACAGTTGTTACAGACATAAGGAGCTTTTTGAGAAGTGGGCAATCCGTGCAATCAGATTTGACGGATGTTGGATGCATGATGCGATTGCGCTTGATTTCCTTTGAAATGGTTGACGGGTCTTTTTCCTATTTTTCTCAGCGATAGAACGGAAAGTCTCCTGTTGGCTGATTCCAGTTTGGATGTCAATACGGTCTTCTAGAGTGAGATGTTTTTGTTTTTTTCGTCATGAGGTGCCTCCTTACGAAAAAGTCTCAGACTTAATTCTAGCATCATTCGTCGTCTGAGACTAACTTCCAGTTTTTGGGAGAGGTGGAAGTTACTTTGAGAAGTTACGAAATGCTCTAAAGTCCTTTCTTAACCCATTTTTTGAGTATTTTTTGATTTTTCCATTTTTAAGGTAAAATTATGAGATATGAGAAAGAAATTTAATCCGCTTATTTTTATTTGGTTTTTGGGATTATGATTTTTCATTTTAATCCTAAATCGCCCTCGTTTTGAGGACCATCCTGTAAAAACAAAGTCAAATATCGCGCAAGTAGAGACACAAGCGCTACATAATATAGATAAACCAGTAATTGATGTTTCTGGTTGGCAACGTCCTGAAGAAATTAATTACGATACTCTGTCTCAAAACATTTCTGGAGCCATCGTTCGTGTTCACAGCGGAGCTCAGTCTTCAAAAGAAAACGATGCTTCCTTTGTTAATGGTGTAGATAAGGCCTTTAAAACCCATATCACCGAGTTTCAAAAACGAAATGTCCCAGTTGGGGTCTATGCCTATGTAGCTGGAAAAAGTGTCCAAGAAATGGAAAAGGCTGCTGAAGTATTTTATAACGCCTCTTCACCATACAGCCCTAGTTACTATTGGCTAGATGTGGAAGAAAAAACCATGCCCAATATGAACGAAGGTGTTGAAGCCTTTCGAGCAAAGCTAGAATCACTTGGTGCTAAAAATATCGGAATCTACATTGGTGTATATTTCATGGAAGAACACAGTATTGATACAGGCAAGTTTACGTCTGTTTGGATTCCTTCCTATGGATCAAATACTGGATTTTTCGAAAGCAAACCTAATACGGACTTAGATTACGATATCCACCAGTACACTTCTAAAGGAAAAATTGCTGGCTTTGACCATGATTTGGACATCAACGTCATTTCTTCCTTAAAAAACAAAGAAGAAACCTTTAGAAAACTCTTTTTAAAACCTTAAAAGCATTTGTTTATCATTTGCTTTTTCTTTTTGTGTTTGATTGTGATACAATATAGTAAGGATTTTTGAAATAGAAATAGTTGGAGGAAATATATGCTCTCATGGTTAGCACGCATTATTAAAGGGATTGTGATTGCTCTTGGATTTATTCTACCGGGAATTTCCGGAGGGGTTCTAGCAGCAATCTTAGGAATTTATGAACGGATGATTGGCTTTCTGGCCCATCCCTTTAAAGACTTTAAAGAAAAATATTTTGTACTTTTATTCCAGTTGCCATCGGTATGCTTCTGGGAATCGGCTTATTTTCTTACCCGATTGAATACCTGCTTGAAAATTATCAGGTCTTTGTCTTATGGAGCTTTGCAGGAGCTATTATTGGTACGGTTCCTAGCCTCCTCAAGGAATCAACTCGAGAATCTGACCGAGACAAGATTGATTTAGCTTGGTTCTGGGCAACCTTTATCATTTCTGGACTAGGTCTCTATGCCTTAAATTTTGTTGTTGGAACCTTAAGTGCCAGCTTTCTTAATTTCGTACTAGCTGGTGCACTGCTGGCTCTTGGCGTATTGGTGCCTGGCCTCAGTCCATCAAATCTACTTTTGATTTTGGGCCTCTATGCTCCTATGTTGACTGGTTTTAAAACCTTTGACCTCTTGGGAACCTTCTTCCCGATTGGAATTGGGGCAGGTGCAACTCTCATCATTTTTTCAAAATTGATGGATTATGCCTTAAACAACTATCACTCACGCGTCTATCATTTCATCATCGGTATCGTACTTTCTAGTACCCTTCTGATCTTGATTTCAAATGCAGGAAATGCTGAAAGTATCCAATACACAGGCCTTTCTCTGGTTGGGTATGTCATCATCGCCTTCTTCTTTGCCCTAGGAATCTGGCTTGGTATTTGGATGAGCCAATTGGAGGATAAGTATAAATAATGGCAAAAAAAGTTAAAATCAAAAAAACATTGGTGGAACAAATCCTGTCTAAAGCAGGTATCCCACATCAGGGGATTCAAATCAATGCCCTGGAAGGAGAACTTCCTCAAGATTATAAACGAGATCAGATTTTCAAAACCTTGGCTCTTTTGGGAGATAAGACCGGACCGATTATCGGAATTGTACCTATCACTCAACACTTGTCAGAAAAGAAACTAGCCAAAATTTCTGGCAATAAAAAAGTGAGCATGATTCCACAAAAGGACTTGGAAAAAACAACAGGTTATATTCATGGAGCCAATAATCCTGTCGGAATTCATCAGAAACACAATTACCCCATTTTTATCGATAAAATTGCTCTAGAGTTAGATCAAATGATTGTCTCTGCAGGGGAAGTCGGACACAGCATTATCGTCGCACCACAAGACTTGGCCAGCTTTGTAAAGGCTGACTTTGCAGATATCTTGGAGGACAGCAAGTAATGAAACTCTACTTTGTCCGCCACGGTCGTACCCTTTGGAACCAAGAAGGCCGTTTTCAAGGTGCTAGTGGAGATTCTCCCCTTCTTCCTGAATCCATTGAAACCCTAAAACAACTAGGCCAATATCTCAAGGATATTCCTTTTGATCAGATTTATTCAAGTGATTTACCTCGAGCGGTCAAATCTGCTGAGATTATCCAAAGTCAACTCCAGAGCGCCTGTCCTTTAGAAAGTGTTTCTAATCTTCGTGAATGGCAGCTAGGTAAATTAGAAGGTTTAAAAATCGCAACATTGGAAGCTATTTACCCGCAACAAATCAAAGCTTTCCGATCTAATCTTGCCACGTTTGACACTCAAATGTTCGGAGCCGAATCCCTCTATAGCACCACGCAACGGACCATCAAATTTATCAAATCATTAAAAGATAGTCCGGCTGAGCATATTCTAATTGTTGGTCACGGTGCCAATCTTACTGCCAGTCTTCGTACTCTTCTAGGTTATAAAGAACCTCTTCTTCGTAAAGATGGCGGTCTAGCAAATGCCAGCCTGACAATTCTAGAAACCCATGATTTTGAAACATTCACTCTCGATACTTGGAATGATACTTCCTATCAATAACAGAACTTGATTTTATACTCAATGAAAATCAAAGAGCAAACTAGGAAACTAGCCGCAGGCTGCTCAAAATACAGTTTTGAGGTTGTAGATATGGTCACTGACGAAGTCAGTGACCATATCTACGGCAAGGCGACGTTGACGTGGTTTGAAGAGATTTTCGAAGAGTATTAGCGTCAAGTTCTTTTTAGTTTTGAAAGATTATCCGTGAATTTCTTGCTTATTTATGATAAAATAGGAGTATCGCAAAAAAATGACTCATCGTATTCAATTTTGAGTAAAACTAGGAGGACCCCATGTCAACAGAACATATGGAAGAACTAAATGACCAACAGATCGTTCGCCGTGAAAAAATGGCTGCGCTCCATGAACAAGGAATCGATCCCTTCGGAAAACGTTTTGAACGCACTGCAAATTCACAAGAATTAAAAGATAAATATGCTGACCTCGATAAAGAACAATTACATGATAAAAACGAAACAGCTACTATCGCAGGACGATTGGTAACCAAACGTGGTAAAGGAAAAGTAGGTTTTGCCCACCTTCAAGACCGCGAAGGTCAAATCCAAATCTACGTTCGTAAGGATGCTGTCGGTGAAGAAAACTATGAAATCTTCAAAAAAGCAGACCTTGGTGACTTTCTTGGTGTCGAAGGTGAAGTAATGCGTACAGATATGGGAGAACTCTCTATCAAGGCTACACACATCACGCACTTGTCTAAGGCTCTTCGTCCTCTGCCAGAGAAATTCCACGGTTTGACAGACGTTGAGACAATTTACCGTAAACGTTACCTTGACTTGATTTCTAACCGTGAAAGCTTTGAACGCTTTGTCACTCGTTCAAAAATCATTTCTGAAATCCGTCGTTACCTTGACCAAAAAGGTTTCCTTGAAGTGGAAACACCTGTTCTTCACAACGAAGCTGGTGGAGCTTCTGCCCGTCCATTTATCACCCACCACAATGCCCAAAACATTGACATGGTACTTCGTATCGCGACTGAGCTTCACTTGAAACGCCTTATCGTCGGTGGTATGGAACGTGTCTATGAAATCGGCCGTATCTTCCGTAATGAAGGAATGGATGCCACTCATAACCCTGAATTTACTTCTATCGAAGTCTACCAAGCTTATGCAGACTTCCAAGACATCATGGACTTGACTGAAGGCATTATCCAACACGCTGCAAAATCAGTCAAAGGCGACGGCCCAGTCAACTACCAAGGAACTGAAATCAAAATCAACGAACCATTTAAACGTGTTCACATGGTTGATGCTATCAAAGAAATTACTGGTGTAGATTTCTGGCAAGATATGACTTTGGAAGAAGCTAAAGCTATCGCTGCTGAGAAGAAAGTTCCAGTTGAGAAACATTACACTGAAGTTGGTCACATTATCAATGCCTTCTTTGAAGAGTTTGTTGAAGAAACCTTGATCCAACCAACATTTGTCTATGGACATCCAGTAGCTGTATCTCCACTGGCTAAGAAAAATCCTGAAGACGAACGCTTTACAGACCGTTTCGAGCTCTTCATCATGACTAAGGAGTACGGTAATGCCTTTACTGAGCTCAACGACCCAATCGATCAACTTAGCCGTTTTGAAGCCCAAGCTAAAGCCAAAGAGCTTGGTGACGATGAAGCGACAGGTATCGACTACGACTATATCGAAGCCCTTGAATATGGTATGCCACCAACAGGTGGTTTGGGAATCGGTATCGACCGTCTCTGCATGCTCCTCACTGACACAACTACTATCCGTGATGTATTGCTCTTCCCAACAATGAAATAATACTCTTCGAAAATCAAATTCAAACCACGTCAGCGTTGCCTTGCCGTACTCAAGTACAGCCTGCGGCTAACTTCCTAGTTTGCTCTTTGATTTTCATTGAGTATAAGCTCTTATCCTCTGGTACTTGCCAGAGGTTTTTTTGATGCAAAAAGAGACTGAGTAAAAACTCAATCTCTACTTTTCACTTCTTTGGTTGCTACATCTTCTCCAAACCATTTTTGGCTGATTTCTTGGAACTTACCTTCTTTATAAAGTTGAACAAGAGCTTGGTTTAAAGCTTGGAATAATTTTTTATCTGCAGGTCTGACACCGACAGCAAAAGATTCACTTTCAAATCCAGCTGAAAAGACATTATAGTCATTTAATATCCCCTCAGACTGAAGATAGTAATTAGCATACACTCGGTCAATCAACAAGGCATCAATCCGATCATTTTTCAAATCAATCAAGGCTTCATTGAAACTCTGGTATTGATTGGCCTTCTGGTCTTTAACACGATTTTTCAGTAAATCTGGCCGGGCCTCAAAGTCAAGATAACCAGAGGACCCAGCTTGGGCACCCAAGGTCTTATCCTTCATATCCTCTACTGAATGAATCTGCTGGCTTTTTTTCGTAACCAAAACTTGCTGATTTTCCATATATGGAATGCTAAAGGCAACCTTCTCTCGACGTTCATCAGTCTCAGAATAGCCATTCCAAACGGCGTCTATAGTTCCGTTTTGCAGTTCCGTCTCCTTCATATCCCAATCGATTGGCTGGAATTGAACCTTGAAGCCTAATTTTTCAGAGACAGCTTGCGCTAAATCAATATCAAAGCCTGTATATTGGCCATTCTTTTCTTCAAATCCCATAGGTACGAATGTATTATCAAAACCAATGGTTATACTCCCCTGCTCTTGATACTTATCCCAGTTATCCTGCTTTGGATCACTAACCTTCTGGGTACAAGCCGTTAAAAAGAGGGTAAGGAGAGAAACTAATACTAAAGCAATTTTCTTGTTAGTCATCGGCACCTCCTACTTGGGCTCAACCTTGAGAATCTGATCTGCTATGTTTTCAGCGAACTGTAAATCGTGCGTAACCACAATCTGCGTCATCCCTAATTCCCTATTTTGCAAGATCAGTTTTTCCACTTCCAAGCGCAACTCTGGATCCAGAGCAGAAGTTGGTTCATCGTAGCCAATGATTTCTGGGTCAATCATCATAGCACGCGCCAAGGCCACCCGCTGCTTTTGCCCACCAGATAATGAGAAAGGATAGGCATCTGCGTGCCCTGCTAGTCCTAACTGTTCCAAAAGACCTCGCGCCTTCTGCTCAGCCTCATCCTGCTTCATTCCCACTGTTTTCACAGGCGATAAGGTCAAATTATCTAAAACTGATAAATGAGGGAACAGTTGAAAATCTTGGAATACAAATCCCAGTAGATTGCGCTTCTCTAGTTCATCCAGTTCTAAAGGTTCTCCATTATAAAATATTTGCCCTGAATCAATGGTTTCAAGACCTGCAAGCATACGTAATAGAGTTGTCTTACCTCCACCAGAAGGCCCAACGATAGCCATGATTTGCTTTTCAGGAATTTTTAGACTGAAATTAGATAAAATTTGCTTTTCATCAAATCCCTTATTGATATTTCGTAATTCTAACATGGCAACCTCCTATCTATAGTAACTGCACTTCTTCTCAACTTTTTTGGCAAGAATGGTCACAATCCCAATCACAATCAAGTAAATAGCACCTGCCAAGAACATAGGAATCAGACTAGCATCACGGTTTGCAGCTGTTCGACTAGCCAAGATAAGGTCTGAAATGCCTAGAGCATAAACCAGAGAAGTATCCTTGACCAAACTCATAACCTCATTAAAGACACTAGGAAGAACAATCTTGGTCACCTGAGGTAAGATAATATAGCGCACTGTTGCAAAAGGACTGAACTTCAAAACCTTAGCAGCCTCATATTGCCCTTTAGGAATGGTATCAATCCCTCCACGGAAGATTTCAGCAAAGTAAGCCGCATAATTGAGAACAAAAGCAATAATAGCTGCAGGAAGACGGTCTAAACGAATTCCAATACTCGGGAGCACATAATAGATAAAGATCAATTGTAAGAGCAAGGGTGTGCCCCGCATGATCCAAATGTAAATGTTAATCAAATAATGGAGGGGATTCCAGTGGACTTGCAAGGCAAAGGCAATCAAAACGCCCAAGGGAATAGAAAAAATAAAGACCAGTGCAAACACCTGTAAAGTCATGCTTGCACCGCTCAATAAACTCGGTAATATCTCAAACAAATAAGACATGCTGCACCTCCTAAAAATAATTGTTCCTATTATAGCATAAATAAACTAAATAACCAACCATTATTGTAAAAAATTCTTTTTAACAGAAAAGTGTAGTTTTTGAATCTAGAATAAAACAACACAACTTCTAAAGCCTTGTTAGAGATTTGATTTGAATTCCTAATCAATTTGTTCATATTCTATTTCAATACACTATAATTTATAAAGTAAAAGGACAAATTTTTGCCCTTTCTCGATCTTAGATTCTATTTTTTACAGTTAACTTGACTGATAATTGGAGTTTTATCTTACGTATTTAAGATGGATTGTCTTTTTTAGTTCGTGCCAATCTCAAAGAACGATTTGGATTGAGACGATTAAATAGTTCTTCCAATTTCTTTTCATTCCAAACGTCTGCGGCGGAAACAAAATTGCCATCCACATCTCGGAAAGATATCGGTTTATCTCCCATACTAGTCTCCTAGTCTACAAATTCAAACTCAAATTTGCCAATGCGGACCAAGTCCCCATCCTTAGCACCACGCGTACGAAGGGCTTCATCAACCCCCATACCACGAAGCTGACGGGCAAATTTCATGACTGATTCGTCACGATCAAAGTTGGTCATATTAAAGAGTTTCATTAGTTTTTCACCAGAAAGTACCCATGTCGCATCGTCATCACGGCTAATTTCAAAGGCTTTCTCTTCCTCGTCAAATCCATAGTAAGCTTCTTCTTCCATATCGGACTCGTCGTAGAGCAAGAATTCTGGTGTTTTGTCTAACAATTCAGCTGTAGCATCCAATAGCGTTGCCAGACCTTGCTTAGTCAAACCAGAAATTGGGAAGATTGCTGGTAACTCTTCAAATTCATCATAGTTTGTAGCTAATTTCTTCTTGAATTCTACAAGATTTTCCTGACTTTCAGGCATATCCATCTTATTAGCTACAATAATCTGTGGACGCTCCATGAGACGAAGATTATATGACTCCAACTCCTTGTTAATGGCCAGATAATCCTCATAAGGATCACGACCTTCGCTAGCTGACATATCAATGATGTGAAGGATGACACGTGTACGCTCAATATGACGGAGGAACTGAGTTCCCAAACCAACACCTTGACTAGCACCTTCAATCAATCCTGGTAGATCAGCTACTGCAAAAGATTCACCCGATTGGGTACGAACCATTCCTAAATTTGGCACAATAGTGGTAAAGTGGTAGGCACCAATTTTAGGTTTAGCAGATGTGATAACACTTAAAAGTGTTGATTTCCCTACAGATGGGAATCCAACTAAACCAACATCTGCTAAGATTTTTAGTTCCAATTGTAACTCACGTTCCTGACCTGGTTCTCCATTTTCAGAGATTTCCGGTGCAGGATTTTTTGGAGTCGCAAAGCGAATATTTCCACGTCCACCACGACCACCGTGAACTACAATAAATTCTTGACCGTGTTCAATCAAATCTGTCAAGACCTTGCCTGTCTCCGCATCACGAACAGTCGTACCTTGTGGTACTCGAACTCTGAGGTCTTCTGCACCACGACCATGCATTCCTTTGGTCATTCCTTTTTCACCAGAATCAGCCTTAAAATGACGATTGTAGCGGAAATCCATGAGGGTACGTAGACCTTCATCTACAACGAAGACGACATTGCCTCCACGACCACCATCACCGCCCCAAGGACCGCCATTAGGGACATATTTTTCACGGCGAAAGGCAACCATACCATCGCCACCATTACCAGCCTTGACCTTAATCTTAGCTGTATCTAAAAACATACTCATTTTTTCTTCTCACTTTAAAAAAGGGCTGGGAAATCCCAGTCACTAAATTTTCTTGAATCTATTTTTATAGATTACTGAGGGCACCAATTGCAGTTGCAAAAATTCCCAATAAACTTGCTACTAGCATGATAAGTACGATAAACAAGGTTATTTTCTCAAACATAGTTTTTTTACGATTTCCATTATCTCCAAATGCCATTTTTCTCTCCTTCGTTACATTCTATTTTCTATTATCTTAGCATGAATTTAGCTAGTTTTCAATAGTCACTTGCTTCTGGCGCAATAATCCATAAAATGATATAAGCTACAACTCCTGCTCCATAACCAAAAGCAAGAACACCCCATATTACGCGAACAATAGTAGGATCCATATCAAAATAATGGGCTACCCCAGCACAAACACCAGCAATCTTTTTATCACGACCGCTTCTCATTAATTGTTTTTTCATTCTGTTCCTCTTTCTATTCTTCATGGTCTTTCCAATAATCTCTTATGCTGATCAACTGTGTTTTTGAAGCCTTCAGCATTCGTCTAGAGCCTTTTACGGGCACAGCAACCACCTGCTGTGGAAGATACAAAACTGTCTTAAAGATACGCTGACTAACAGTATCATCTTTAGCTAAATCTTTCTCGAAATTATTTGAAATAATAGCATCCAGATAAAACTCATGTACTCGTTTCCCAAAGTTCTCAGCTGAAATCTCATACAATTTCTCTGATAAAGTATGCTCATTCATGTCTGGTGTTGCAATCAGGGCTTCCAAAATAGCACCAGCCAAATCATGTTCTCCATAGTACAAGGTTCCAAACATTTTATCACTGATAAGATTGTCCAGATAAGGATTTCCATGTGCAATGACAGGTGTCCCACTAGCCAAACTTTCCAAGTAGGTCAAGCCTTGGGTTTCACTTGTCGATGCCGAGATGAAGAAATTCGCCGCCTTATAATAAAGAGCCGTCTCACTAGGAGCAATCATGCCTGTAAAGATGACCGAGTCTTGAATCTCTAGTTTCAGAGCTTGCTCTTTGAGGTCATTCAGATATGGGCCATCCCCGGCAACTACCAGTTTAACCTTATCTTCTTCTTTCAGAACTTCTGCAAAGGCTGCTAGTACTGCTTGAATGTTTTTCTCATAGGAAATTCTGGAAAGGCTAAGCAACATCTTTTTCATTATCTTGAATTCCTAATTTACTACGCAGTTCTTTTAAATTTTCTTGCTTGATTTCTGGACGCTCAAACTTAGCTAATTCAATCCCAGTTGGAATGACCCGCTTTTCAACCTTGACCTTATAGTCAGATAGCAAGTCACGGACAATCTCACTCGGGCAAATAACCCCATCCACATCATGCAAGAAACCTCTAACCAGATACTTGACCATACTAGGACGAATCAACATCCCCTTGGCAATATAATGGACATAGTCTTCATACTGGGTGTGATAGGTATGAATGACGGGAATTTCCAATTCACGCGCAATCCAAATCCCCAACAAACCAAGAGAAAATTCTGTCTGAGTATGGATAACATCCAGTTGATACTGTTTGGCAATTTCAAGCGCCTTGTTAAATCCTCGGTAGGCAAAGCGGCGATCCTTAAAAGCAAAGAAGGGAACACTTGGAATACGGATAATTTGCCAATCTTCATAGCGATTGACATCCTTATCCGTCGTCGTAAAGATAAAAACAACATGTCCCTGCTTTTCAAGTTCTGTTTTCAGAGTTCGAATACTGGTCGCAACACCAGAAACCTGAGGAAAATAGGTATCTGTAAATAAACCAATTCGCATAGATTACCTCACTTTTTACTTTCTCCCTAAAGCGGCTTGTTTCTCATAAAAGTCCAACCAGATTTGTAACAGATGCTCTTCAGAATACTCTCTAGAAATATTCTTAGCTTTTTCTTTCAAATCTTTTAAAGCAGCAGGATTCGCTTGATATTCCAGAATAGCTTCTTTCATCTCATCTCTATCTGCTGTCGCCCGATAATTTCCCTCCAAAATCACCTTATAGAGATCCAAATCACGCAACATAATAGGAGCCTCACAACTAGCCGCCTCTAAAATAGTCATAGGAAAGAGCTCATTGTAACTAGGTAACAAGAAAAGATCCGCTAGGGCATACAATTCGCGCATACGCTCTGGCGATACAATACCTGGAAAACATCAAATTTTTTTAGGGGATTGTCCATGATTTTCTTATAGCGTTCATAACCATCTGTCATACCACCAAAAGAGAAACCACCAGCCCAGATAAAGGTAATCTGAGGCAATTCCTCAGCCAGACGGATAAAGTCATCAATCCCTTTACGTTTCTGAACTTGACCAGCACCTACTACGATAAACTGATTATCACTAATACCTAGCTCTGTTCGCAGTCTGACTATCTCTTCTTGTGGTAGAGGATGCCATTTTTCCTTGTTGACAAAATTAGGAATATAGGTCACTTTTTCACGTGGAATACCAGCTGCCACCAAATCCTCAATAAACATAGGATTGACCACAACCAAGTGCTCCATCCGGTTGTAAAAAGAAAATACATAACGTTTGACAATTCCCTTTAAGAAAAATGGAATTTTCAAACTCCCCTCAAGTGTATCAGGCAAGAAATGCACATAGCCAATTTTTCCTTCCTGAGCGTTTCTTTTTGGAATGTTGATAAATAATAGGGGAAATCAATTGTATGAAAGTGAGTCACATCTGCCTCGATTGGAAGATTTTCTGTAACAATCAATTTGTCCTTGGCATCACGGTGAAGAAGACGAACTAATTCACGGTAAGCACCTGAAACTCCTTGTCCTGCTACTTTCTCACTTGAACTCAACATATTGATGCGTAATTTCTTTTTTTCCATAACTACTATTATATCATTTTTCTTTGAATAAAAATCAGCAAAAGAAAGGAGAGACTAGAGGAAAAGAGGGGAAATTTCCTCGCTTTTTCCAACTAATCTCTCACATGCTTTTTATATGTTTACTTAATGCCTAGGGCAATGCGTGCATAGCGACTCATTTTTTTCAACAGTCCAGGCTGGATACCATACTAATTTGACCTCAGTATCCGTTACTTCTGGCACCTCTGTCATGGCATCATAAATCTGGTCTGTCAAAAGGTCAGCTAGGGGACAACCCATAGTTGTCAAAGTCATATCAATCTCTGTTTGCCCTGTGTCACCGTCAAAACGAATCTCATAAATTAAACCAAGATTTACAATATCGATTCCCAACTCAGGGTCGATGACTTCTTCCAAGGCTGATAAAATTCGTGTTTTGATGTTTTCAATTTGCTCTTCTGTATAAGCCATATTTATCCTCACTCTTAGTCTTCAATAAAATCACGAAGCGGTTTGCTGCGACTTGGTTGACGTAGTTTTCTCAAAGCCTTAGCTTCAATCTGACGGATACGCTCGCGAGTCACGTTAAAGACTTTACCCACATCTTCAAGGGTACGCATTTTACCATCATCTAGTCCAAAACGTAGACGTAGAACATTTTCTTCACGATCTGTAAGAGTATCCAAGACCTCATCCAACTGCTCACGTAAGACGATACGAGTCGTATAGTCCACTGGATTTTCAATCACTTCATCTTCAATAAAGTCTCCAAGATGGCTATCATCTTCTTCACCGATTGGTGTTTCAAGAGATACTGGTTCTTGGGCAATCTTCAAGATTTCACGCACTTTGTCAGGAGTCATATCCATACGTTCAGCGATTTGCTCTGGTGTTGGGTCTTGACCCAATTCTTGAAGGAGGTTACGCTGTTCACGAACCAATTTATTGATGGTTTCAACCATGTGGACTGGGATACGGATGGTACGAGCTTGATCCGCAATAGCACGAGTGATGGCCTGACGAATCCACCAAGTTGCATAAGTTGAAAACTTGAACCCTTTAGAATAGTCAAACTTGTCAACCGCCTTCATCAAGCCCATGTTCCCTTCTTGAATCAAGTCAAGAAACTGCATACCACGACCAACATAGCGTTTGGCAATAGAAACCACCAAACGAAGGTTGGCTTCCGCAAGACGTTGTTTGGCTTCGATATCGCCAGCTTCAACAGCCAGTGCCAATTCTTTTTCCTCTTCATTGGTCAAGAGAGGAACGACACCAATCTCTTTCAAGTACATACGGACAGGGTCATTGACCTTAGCAGAAGTTGAACCAATCAAATCCTCATCGCTAAGTTCTGGTTCTTCTTCAGTGCTAAGAACACGTGCACTTGGATTTCCTTCGTTATCTGTGATAGAAATCCCTGCATCCTGAATCCGTTGCAAGAGATCCTCAATCCCATCAGCATCCAAGGTAAAAGGAATCACCAGACTAGCATTGATTTCATCATCTGTTGCTGTCCCTTTTTGCTTATGATTACGGATAAATTCTGCTACTTGCACGTCAAATGTTGTTACTTCTTTTTGTTTTGTTGCCATTATTACTCCATTCTTCTCTTTTGGGAAATTAAACGTTCCAATTCTTCTAAGGCTGTGTCGGTATCTCCTACATGGCTAGCTTCCTGCACCTTCTTTTTGATTCTCATATTGTCCTGATTCAAGAGAGCCTTGTTTCGAGTCATTTCTACTTCACTAAGTTCCTGCGGTGACATCTCAGCAGGTAAATCCTGAGCTAAGACTTGATACCAAGCTCTTTCAACTTCCTCTGTCTGTTCTGCTAAAACTTCTGGAGGAAGATTGCCATACTGACCAAGCAAGTCATATAAGACCTGAAATTCAGGTGTGTCAAATGCAAAATCTTCTCGCAAACGGTAATCGTTCAAAACAAGAGGAGATTCCATCATTCGATAAAGTAGATGGGCTTCTGCCCTCATAATAGCCGATAACTGCTTGGTGACAGGCATAGTGATTGGCGTCGGTCTGGAAATTCCTTCCATGCGATTCTGCCTTTGCGCCTGACGACTCTCATTAACAATCTGCTCAATCTGGGCATAATCAAAAGATGCCAGACTGTCAGCTAAAATATGAATATAGCTATTTTGAGCAGTGATAGACTTTTCTTGAACAATCAAGGGAGCTATTTTTTCAATAAACTCAATCTGAGCCTGCAGATTTTCACTATTTTCAGGCTTATACTGATGAATGTAAAACTCAATCGGACTAATACGAGTTTTCGTTAATAGATAGGTCAAGTCTTCTGGTCCATTTTTTTGTAGATACTCATCTGGGTCCAAGTTATCAGGCATGCTGACGATTTGCACAGGCATATCACCAATTTCATCCAAGGCTTTCAAAGTCGCAGCTTGCCCAGCCTTATCGCCATCGTAAACAAGAACCAACTTCTTGGTTAACCTTTTCAGATGCTCAACATGCTCTCGACTCAAGGCTGTTCCCATAGATGCGACAGCGTTTTCGATTCCAGCCCGATAGGCTGCAATGACATCCATGAATCCTTCCATCAGGTAAATCTCACTGGCTTTTCCAGAAGATTTTTTTGCCCTATCCATATGATATAATTCGTAACTTTTGTTAAAAATTGCAGTTGATCGGCTATTTTTATACTTAGAAGTTTGTGAATCCGTTTTCTGCCAGATACGACCTGAGAAGGCAATAACCTTTCCCTGATCATTTGTCAGGGGAAACATGATGCGATTGTGAAAGGTGTCTACAAATTGATTGGCATCCGAGAGATAAAACAGTCCTGAATCCAAGAAATCCTCTTCACGGTACTGACCAGACAAACGTTGATAAAGATAGTTTCGTTCTGGAGGTGCCAAACCAATCCGAAAATGCTTGAGTACTTCATCTGTCAACCCACGCTGATAAAGGTAGTTTCTGGCCTCTTCTCCCATAGTCGTTGTCATGAGAATAGCATGATAAAATTTAGCTGCATCTTCATGCATATCATAAAGATCTTGGTGAGGCGAAACTGGCTTCTGTTCACTATAAAGCGGTTTTTCAACCTCAATCCCAACACGCTGACCTAAAATTTGGACAGCCTCCATAAAGGGAACACCTTGGTACTCCTCAATGAACTTAAAGACGTCACCTGAGCGACCACAACCAAAACAGTGGTAAAACTGCTTATCCTCTACAACGTTGAAAGAAGGTGTTTTTTCGCCATGAAAAGGACAGAGCCCTAGATAGTTCCGTCCTGCCTTTTGTAAAGAAATCACATCTCCTATGACTTCCACAATGTTGGCATTGTTTTTGATTTCTTCAATGACTTGTTTGTCAACCATACACAATACCTCCATGTTATCATAGTTTACTTTTATAGTATACTTTATTTCAGAAAAAGTAAACCATTTCATACGCTTTCCGTAATTATCTTTTGCCTTATTTTTTTCTAGATAGAAAAGAAAGTTAAAAACTCAGAAATATTTTAATGATTCTAAGTTTTTCTTCTCTATTTTTGATGAAGATAAAGTTCATCTATTCAAATAATTGATAGTAGTCTGAGATTTTCATCTTAGCTTTATCTTCTTGGTTCAAATCTTGGATAATCCGTCCTTCTTTCATGACAATTAAACGATTGCCATATTTGAGAGCATCTTCCATATGATGAGTAATCATAAGGGCTGTCAGCTGATCTTTCTTGACAAATTCATCTGTCAACTCCATCAAGGCCACACTGGTCTTCGGATCAAGGGCTGCAGTATGCTCGTCTAACAAGAGCAATTCAGGACGCTTCAATGTTGCCATTAAGAGACTCAAGGCTTGTCTTTGTCCACCTGATAAGAACTCAATCGGTGTATTCAAATGTTTCTCAAGACCATTCCCTACTTTTTCAATGGTTGCCTGAAATTCATCCTTATAACTAGTCAAGCGTCTTGGAAAGAGTCCTCGCTTTTCACCACGAAACTTAGCAATCAAGAGATTTTCAGCGACCGTCATACGAGGAGCCGTTCCCATCTTTGGATCTTGGAAGACTCGAGACAGATACTTAGCTCGCTTCTCTGGTGAAAACTTGGTAACATCTTCACCTAAAATACGGATGGTTCCACTAGTTAGTGATAAGGTTCCTGCAATAGTGTTAAAGAGGGTCGATTTCCCAGCACCATTTCCACCTAAAATCGTGATAAAGTCCTGTTCAAAAATTTCTAAGGAAACATCATTTAAAATAATCTTTTCTTCATCAAAGCCATTTTTAACGACTTTGGTTGCATTTTTTAATTCTACAATGCTGTCATTTGCTTAACTTGGCTCCTTTCAAGATGGTTTGCTTAAATGTTGGAATCATGAGGCAGACTGCTAAAATCAAGGCACTGTATAAACGCAGGTAACTTGTATTAAAGCCAAGCGCGATAACTGCCCACACTAAGAATTGATAGGCGATAGAACCCACAACGATGGCAACCAGACGCTCTGCCAAGCTCAAACTCTTGAAAATAACCTCCCCAATAATCAAACTTGCAAGACCTACAACGATAACCCCTGATTCCTCGAGATACATCGGCATACCCTTCTTGCTGGGCAATAAGAGCACCTGCAAGGGCAATCACACCATTTGATAAAACCAGACCCATAAGCTCCATACGTCCAGTATGAATCCCGAAACTTCTAGCCATATCAGGATTGTCACCTGTAGCAATATAGGCTTGTCCGAGTTTAGTGTCCAAGAAAAAGAGCATGAGAGCAATAACAAGACTGACAAAGATGAGACCTGTCAAAAGTTGATTCAAATCCGAATCAAAAGGCAAAACATCCTGAATTTGCTTGGTTCCAAGCAATCCTAAATTTGCACGTCCCATAATCAAGAGCATGATAGAGTGACAGGAAGTCATCACCAAAATCCCTGAGAGCAAGGTTGGAATCTTCCCTTTTGTATAAAGAAGTCCTGCTGCCATTCCAGCCAAACAACCAGCTCCAACAGCAATCAGAGTCGCTAAAAATGGGTTCACACCTTTCGTTATCAGAGTAACAGCAACAGCTCCTCCAAGAGGGAAGGAACCTTCTGTCGTCATATCTGGAAAGTTTAAAATCCTAAATGTCATAAAGATTCCCAGACCTAAAATAGCCCAGACAAATCCTTGAGAAATAATAGATAATATCATCCGTTTCTTAACCTTTTCTATATGATGTTTATTGTAAAAAATTGGAGGAGATGTCCCCAACTCCTCCATTACAGATTATTCGATCACTTGCCCTGCTTCTTTTAGAACAGATTCAGGAATCGTAATACCTAGCTCTTGTGCCAATTTTTTGTTGATGACTGACTTACCAGTTGAAAAGACATTGACTGGAGTATCGGCCGGTTTTGCACCTTTCAAGACTTGTGCAATCATTTTACCAGTTGCCACACCAAGGTCGTGTTGGTCAACTACTACTGATGCCAAGCCACCTGCTTCTACCATGGCAGTTGCGCTTGGGTAAATTGGTTTCTTAGCTGATTGGTTACTTGATACAACTGTTGAGAAGGCTGAAGCAATGGTGTTATCGATTGGAACCCAGATAGCATCGACCTTGCTAGTCATAACATTGACTGTTGAAGCAATTTCATTTGTTGAAGGAACTGCAAATGTTTCTACTGTCAAACCTGCTTTTTCAGCATAAGCTTTAAATTCTTCTACCTGTGTTTTTGAATTATCTTCACTGCTTGAGTAAAGAGCTCCGATTGTTTTTACATTTGGTGTCAAAGACTTGATGAGTTCAACTTGTTGTTGAGCTGGGTTGTGGTCAGATACCCCTGTAATGTTGCCACCCTGGTTTTTTCAAATCTTTAACCAAGTTGGCACCAATTGGGTCAGTAATCGCAGCCATGATAACCGGTAGATCTTTTTGTGGCACTAGCCAAACCTTGAGCGGCTGGTGTTGCAATACCAACCACAAGATCATTTCCATTTGCAACCAATTGTTTACTCATTGTCGCAACCTTACTTTGATCACCTTCTGAGTTCATGAAATCAATTTTCAACTGGTCATCCTTATAGCCTTCTTCTGCAAGTCCATCTTGGATCCCTTTATAAATCAAATCAAGAGATGGATGGCTGACAAACTGAAGAACACCCACTTTGGCAACTTTTTTCTCATTCTTAGCTTCTGGTTTATTCATTGAAGAATAAATCAAACTTCCTGCTACTAAGACTGCTAACGCAGCGATAATTCCAATTAAACGTTTATTTTTCATTCTATTTCTCCTTTTTATATCCTTTAAAATACTTCACTTATCTAAACAAGCGACGCCATCGTTTTCTTTCCATACAAACCTCCGATAAAAAAGTCCTCACACAAAAACTTGTGAGGACGTCGATGCTGGTACCACCTCAATTATAGGAATTCTCCCTATCGCTCTGTCTCGCAATAACGAGATGCACTGTAAGGTGTGCTCACCGAATTTTTATGATTTCAAATTCTAAATAACATTCAGCCCAATTTTCATCATCATCACTTATCTGTTTTCAGCTACCACAGACTCTCTAAAAAGTTTATATGATTACTTTTCTGAATGGTTAAATTATATCATTTTTCAATTACTTGTCAAGACTCTTTTAGCATTTTTTTGAACTATTCAAAAACTTCCCCTATAGAAAAGAGGAAGTTTGATAGATATCAGCCTGAATTACGCAACCCTGTTGCAATTCCGTTGATGGTGGTATGGATTAATTTTTCTTGATCGCTTGATAATTCTCCTCGACGTTGACGTTTAATCAACTCCAACTGGATATAGTTGAGGATATTAAAGTAAGACATACGGTAATCCAAACTTGCTTTTAGATATGGATTTTCAGCCAAGAGTTCATCATAACCTTCGATAGCCAAGATAACTTCCTTGGTAACTTGCCACTCATTTAAAATAGTCTCATAAATTGCTTTTACTTGATCATCTTCACATAACTTAGCATATTCAAAAGCAATATTCATGTTCGATTTTGACAAGACCATATCTACATTTGAAAGGAGAGACTGGAAGAAAGGCCAATTTTGGTACATATCTCGTAAGATAGCAATATTCTCTGGATTTTTATCGATAAACTCCTTGAAGCTTGATCCGACACCATACCAACCAGGAAACATGACACGACTTTGTGACCATGAGAAGACCCAAGGAATGGCACGCAAACCACCGATTTCAGTAATAGTTTTACGAGCGGCTGGGCGAGAACCAATATTAAAACTTGAAATAGCCTTGATAGGACTTGACTCAAAGAAATAATCATAAAAATGTTCATTCCCAAAGACTAAATCTCGATAAATATCATAACTACGGTCCACTACTTGGTCCATAATAGCCTCATAGCGATTTGAGGTATTAGTATCACTCTTCCATTGAGTAATCATACGGTTAATGGCTGCTGAAACCAACATTTCAAGGTTATAATAGGCTGCGTCTTTGTTACCGTATTTATTGCCAATCACTTCCCCCTGCTCCGTCAAACGGATACGATCCTTGATAGACTTAAGCGGTTGAGACGTGATTGCTTCATAGGTTGGTCCACCACCACGACCGACGGTACCACCACGGCCATGGAAGAAGGTAACCTTAACACCAAATTCATCTCCGATAGCAGTCAATTGTTGTTGAGCCTTGTAGAGGGTCCAACATGATGATAGGTAACCACCATCTTTATTACTATCAGAGTAGCCAAGCATGATTTCTTGGTAGTTATTACGTGAAGCAATCCATTTCTTAGCAAGAGGAAGAGAAAGGTATTCTCTCATGGTTTCTTCTGAGTGGTCCAAGTCCTCGATTGTTTCAAAGAGAGGGACAATTTGGACACGGGCTCTTTCTTTATCAACTAAGCCTACTTCTTTTAGCAAGATAGCCAATTCTAGCATGTCAGATACGCTAGTTGCATGTGAAATAATGGTCTGGCGAATGACATCATCACCCAACTTATCTTTCAACTGACGAGCGGCTTTAAAGATAGCCAATTCTTTTTCGAGTAACTCTGATTTTTCAACATGAGTGGCAGAAAGAATACGTGGATCTTCTTCTAATTCTTTCAAGAGAAGCTGGCATTTTTCTTCTTCACTTAGTTCACTATAATGCAAATGAATGCCTGCTGATTTCAAGAGTTCGGCTACACAGGCCTCATGAACACTTGAATCTTGACGCATGTCAATAGATGCCAAATAGAAACCAAAAATTTCAACTGCTTGAATCAACTCAACAAAATCACCAGAAATCAGTGCTTCACCCTTATTTTCCAAGAGGGAATCGCGAATGGTAATTAAATCCTTATAAAAATCATTAGCTGTTTCATAGCGAGCCCCAACTTCCTTATCCTCAATCAGATAGGCTTTTGTTGCTTGGATTTTTGATTGAATATCAAACAAGGCACGGCGGTATAGCTCTTTTTCACGATAAATCGAGTTATCCTTAGACTGACGAGCCATTTCTCTGACTTGCTTGCTGACATTAACAATACTGGTTGAGAGAGAGAACTCACGATAAAGTTGGTAAATCTTTTCATCATAGTAATTCATGATGACTTCACACTGGGTCATAGCAGATTGTTTCAAGGTATCTGCAGTCACAAAAGGATTCCCATCACGGTCTCCACCAATCCACATTCCCATAGTAATTGGTTTAGGATGTTTCAACTCCAAGCCATGTTTTTTAGCCAGACGCTTGTACTCAGCAGTCAAATGAGGAACTGCCTTCAGGAATGAACTGTTGTAGTATTCCATGACATTCGTGATTTCATTGGTTACTTTCAATTTCTTTTCACGAATCATATCTGTCTGCATGATAATCTCGATGTAACGACGGAGATCATTATGCCATTTTTCCTTATTAATCAAGCCTAGCTTCACATCACGATACTTACGCAAGAGGGTATGGATATGGTTGGTCAAATCCAACATACTCTTACGTTGAACTTGTGTTGGATGGGCAGTCAAAACTGGAACAACATTCAGTGTTCTAGAATTTCAACCGCATTTTCTTTTTCTGCAACCATTTTGATAGTTGCTGACAATTTACCAAGATAATCTTGATCGATATTATTTTGGTGGTTGATTTCATAGGCCAAATCCACGTCTTCTGAAATATTAATCAAGAGAGGCAAGATAGAGAAATAGCGTGAAATATAAGCTCATTTCATCATTTGTGTAGGCTAGTAACCAATTGGTTCAAGCCTTGATAATCTTCTTGAGTTGATAATTCCTTCAACTGCATGATTTTTTTCAAAAGTTTCTGGAGCAAAGTATATTTTTAGTAATATCTTCAACAATTCTGTTAAAATCAATACTTCTTCTTGCACGACAGCTTTATTACTATAGTTTTCTAATTTTTGAAGAGACATAGGTCATCCTTTCCACTATCAGCTCTACATATAGTTTGATGAGTGAGCTTCTAACTCCTCATATAATTGGGCACGTTTTTCACTTGCATCAATATTTAAGACAAAGGCGATGGCTACAGATAAGACTAGGAGACTGTTCCCTCCTTGCGATAAGAAGGGGAAGGTAACTCCTGTTGAAGGAATAATACCAGAAATTCCACCGATATTAACAAAGACCTGTACCAACATCATCCCCCCAACACCAATCGCCATCATGGAATTAAAGGGATTCTTAGCACGAATTCCTACTAGGATAATTCGCAAAATGAGGAAAAAGACAAGTGCTAAAATCAAGCTGGCACCCACAAATCCAAACTCTTCAATGACAATTGAAAATACAAAGTCTGTATGGGCTTCTGGTAGATAGCCACGTTTTTCGATTGAATTTCCTAAACCTAGACCAAACCAACCACCATTGACCATGGCAAAGTAGGAATTTGCAAGTTGGTGGCCTGCTCCTGCCAAATCAGCAAAGGGATTAAAGTAGGCACTGAAACGCTTGGCCACATATCCAAATACTGGAACTTTTAAAAACTTATCAACCCCTATCATATCAATAGCTGTTAAGGAAAGGGCGGAAACTCCAAACAAAAGACCGATAAAGGCTACAAACCAGCGATGAGCAATCCCACTAACTGTGTACATAATCAAGGCAACCAAAGCTAGGATAGTAGCATTCCCCAAATCTGGGAAAATGGCCAAACTTCCTATCATGACCAAGAGGACAAAACGCCAATCATTAAAAGCACGAGGAAGCCATTGATTTTGAGTTAAAACTTGGAAATCATAAACAGCAATTTCATCCTGTTGTTTTGAAAAACGTTGGGCCAAGTACCAGACGATAATAATCTTCAAATACTCAGCTGGCTGAATGGTCAAAGGTCCTACTGATATCCAACCATAGGCTCCATTAACCGGCGTACCAATTAAGCGAGCCAGAGCCAATAGAATTAGCTCAACAAACATAACGATAAATAAAAGACGTTCGTTTCTTAAAAAAATTCAGTCTCAACTTATATATCAAGGCAATCAGTATCAAACTAAATATCCAAAATAGTCCCTGACTTCGGACCAATTGCAGTGCACTTTGGCCTTCTTGAATTAAAATAGCACTGGTTGTCGAATAAAACCACAATCAAGCCCAAAATAGATAAAAGCAAGTAAGGAACTAGAATAGAATAGTTTAATAGGTGCCTTTTACTAATCTTTCATAGCATCACCAATCTAATGAGAACAACACAATTGCTTCCCAAATTCCGTTTGTTTTCTAGTTTTTGATTGCTATTATACCATTTTTCCGAAAGAAAAACTCTTATCCATCAGATGGACTATTTTTTGTTATAAGAAAAAGAGCACTGGGCTCTTTTTCTGTTTTATTCTTTTGAAGAACTGCTTGAGCTTGAATCTCCACCACCAATATATTGGGTAAAAGATATTTTGGAAGGCTTGGTCCTTAACCTTGATATTGGCTGCTTGCAATTCTTTTTCCGATAATGCTTTTGAACAAATGATGCGTCGTTTTGTTTTTTGAGTTAAGATAACAGTTTTTAATTTTTCTTTGTAGTCATCAATATTAGATGATTTTTTTCTGTTTTCTTAGTGAGTTTAACAATATAATATTGGCTGCTGTAGGCTTGTGTTCCAGTAACTGTAATGACATCAGAAATGCCGTTAACATCCAAGGCAAAAGCTGCTTTCTTAACTTGATCTGGTACTTCTGTTGAAGCAGAATCAAAGGTAATTTCTCCACCGTTAGCTTTGGTTTTCTCATCAGTTGAGTTATCTTTTGGCCAATTGAGCGAAATCTGCGCCACTTGCCTTAGCTTTTTTCGAGGACTTCTTTGGCCTTGTCTTCATTGTCCAAACGGATAATTTGAGCAGTCACATCAGGAGTGTACTCGTCAAAGGCCTTCTTATAAGCATCATCTGTCAATTCAGCTTCTGCTGCCTTCTTAACTGCTAACTCAACCAATTTACTTGTACGAATTTGCGCTTTACGTGTTTCAAGAGTCATTCCTGCTTGTGACAAGACACGTTGGTAGTTCTCACCATATTGTTTTTCTTCTTCGGCAATAGTATCGTTGACTTCTTTGTCATCTACTTCTGAACCGTATTGTTTCTCAAACACTTTTTTTGGATAGTCATATTTAATAAGACTTGTTGAGCTGAAGGATTGCTTTTCACTTGCTCATAAAATTGATGTTCTGTGATGACATCCCTTTCATGCTGATAAGGTCTGCCCTTCTGAACCTTTTCTGAACAAGCTGCTAAAGTTGCTACTGATAATAGTGTAATGGCACCTGCCAATAGTTTTTTCTTCATGTCTACTCCTTTGAGATAAGTGTTACTCTATCTATTTTACTATATTTTCTTAAATTTTTCTGAAAATCATTCGCTGTCAGGTAATTGAACATCTGCAATATTTTTTACGAAGCATAAGAATGCCGTCCCCTAAAGGTACTAATGTTGCAGTAAGTCCTGGATTGTCTAAAGTTGCATCAAACAGTCCTTGAAGGCCCTCGATAAATAGTTCGCTGGCCACGACGGACTTCCATAATATCCTTGGCAACATCACCACCTTGGAAAATATCATCCAAGACAACCACACCACCAACTTCCAAGTGTTTGAGGATTTCTGGCAGAAAAACGATGTATTTAGATTTGGCTGAATCCATAAAGACAAAATCATAGGACTCTGTCAGTGTAGATAAGACATCTACCGCATCTCCTTCTAGAAGCGTGATTTGCTTGCGACTGTCAAACTGGGCAAAATTTTCCTTAGCAAAGCCAATCATTTCTGGATTGCGGTCAATGGTTGTAATCTTGGCATTTGGCGCATGTTCTGCCATCAAGAGGGCTGAAAACCCGATAGCCGTCCCAATTTCCAGAATGTTTTTAGGTTGCAAGGTTTCCATGAGAAAACGGAAATAAGCAACCGTTTCATGGGGAATGATGGGAATATTTTCCTTGCGGGCAAAGTCTTCCAATTCTTTCAAAGAGCCTGTAACTTGCTTTTGACGCTGACGCATCAAGTCCACAATTTCTTCTTTGACAACAGGACGACGCATGTTATGGTTGGCATTTTTACTATACGATTCAACCATCTTATGCCAATCCCAATTTTTCAACAAGGGCTTCAAACTCGTTCAAACGAAGTTCGAAGACTGCAAAAGCATCGTTGAGATAGTCTTCCTTCTCCATATCAACACCAGCTTTTCTCATGACATTAAGTGGATAGTCAGATTTACCTGCCTTGAGGTAGTCGATATAGCGGTCACGGTCTTCTTGACTACCATGAACAATCTTTTCAGCTAGGGCTGAAGCTGCTGCAAAGCCTGTTGAATATTGGTATACATAGTAGTTATAGTAGAAGTGTGGAATGCGAGCCCACTCGAATTGGATTTCAGGATTGTCTTCCTTACTCAAACCATAATACTCTTGGTTCAAGTCTGCGTAGAGTTTATTTAGGAAATCGCTTGTCAAGACTTCACCATTTTGGTCCGCTTGGTGAATAGCGTGTTCAAACTCAGCAAATTGAGTTTGGCGGAAAACTGTTCCACGGAAACCGTCCAAGAAGTTGTTTAAGATTGCAAAGCGTGTTGCATCATCTTCTACTTCTTCCAATAATTTCTCCGTCAAGATATTTTCATTGGTAGTTGAGGCAATCTCAGCCAAGAAGATAGAGTAATCTCCGTAAACATAAGGCTGCGTTTCACGAGTATAGCTGGAATGCATACTGTGACCTGTTTCATGGACAAGGGTAAAAAGATTGTCTAGATTGTCCTGCCAGTTAAGGAGCATAAAGGCATTGGTATCGTAAGAACCACCAGAATAGGCCCCTGAGCGCTTGCCTTGGTTTGCGTAAACATCAATCCAACGCTCGCTGAAGGCACGTTTAACACGGCTCAAGTAATCCTCACCCAAGACTGCCAAGGATTCTTCGGCTTTTTTCAAGGCTTCTTGGTAGGTAAAACTGTATTCAACAGATGAAAGCGGTGTGTAGACATCGTACATCTTGAGGTCTGAAATCCCCAAAATCTTTGAACGTAGCTCAAGGTAACGATGCAAGAGTGGCAAATGCTTGCGAACTGCTGCTACCAAATTGTCATAAACACTTTCTGGAACAAAATTTGCTGCAAGGGCTGCATGTCGAGCACTCTGGTAGTTGCGAACTTTGGCACGGTAGTTTTGGACCTTAACATTGGTTTGCAAGGTTTTGGCATAGGTATGTTGGAATTGTTCGTAAGTCGCATAAAGGGCTTGATAGGCACCACGGCGAACCTCACGATTTTTAGATTCCATCAAACGTGTATAAGTCCCATGAGATAGCTGAACTTCTTTGCCATCGTCGTCGAGGACATAAGGGAACACAATATCTGCATTGTCCAGGATAGCGAAGGTCTCACTTGCAGAACCAAAAATTTCTCCAGCTCCAGCCAATAATTCTTCTTCTCGTTGTGATAGAACGTGTTCCTTACCTTGCAAAAGCTTGTCAAAATAGTGTTGATAAACCTGCAATTTTGGTTGAGCTTCTAAAAAGTCAGCATACCGCTTTTCACTGATTTCCATAAATTCAGGCTCATAGAATGAAAAGGCTTGGTCTAGCTGGCTGTATAGAGTCATGGCCTTGGCATAGTACTCTTGGTACTTGGCTTCACGTGTGTCCTGGTCATTCTTCATATGAGCATAAACGTAAAGCTTCTCCATTTGGCGTTCCATTTCAAGAGAAAATTCAGTGATTTCGAGTAGGCTATCCGCACTATCCAAGAGATGGCCTTCATACTGGGCTACTGTCTCCAATTGGTCTGTTAAATCTTTTAAGGCTTCTTCCCAAGCCTGGTCAGTTAGGTAGATCGTTGATAGATCCCATGTATCTTTTCATTTATTTCATTTCTTTGTAATACCATTAGATTCCTCCATCCTTTCTATTCTACCATATTTTTCAAGAAATATTGCTGATAAAAGGCTGGTGGATAGAGCTTTTGCCAATCATTTTGAGGATTTTTTTGGTAATAGGTTTGAAAATGCTTATAATAGTTAGTCAAATCTTTCTCAATTTGGCAAAACTTACCAACTATTGGTCTAATTTGTGGATACCATTCTTTCAGCCCATAAGTCAGGAGATTTTCTCCTTTTTGATAGGCTTCTGCTTGTTCTTTCATCCAGATGGGATTTTGATAATAAAGTTGTTGCCGGATATATCTACAGATATCCTTGTCCTGAGAAACTGTAAAACGAGATATTTTTTGTTTCTTATATGGAAGGCGTAATATATCCAGTAGACTACCTTGGCCATAGGGAAATTCCTTAATTTGATAATGGAGTTTACCTCGGAGATCCTGGTGGATGAGATATTTGAGTCTTAAAAGCTGTTTTTCCTTGTCTACTTCCCAAACATAAAAGCCCATATTTTGACTGAAATAGAGAAAACCTTGTTGCAGACGAGTCAAACGCTCCTTGAGCCAAAGTTTTTCTCCCAGCAACCACAGCACTTGGTAACCTTGACTACGGTAACCCTCACTACGCTCCTTAAGAATTTTTTGAGGCAAGGGACTACACTGAACTTCTAGAGCAAGATGACCATTTACAAATACATCCGCAATCTGTTTAAGCTCTGGAAACGGATATTCTAATTGTACCTCTGCCTCTTTTTTCAACCAGTGATATAGGGATTCCTTATTGGACAGGTGTTCTGGGCTTTCATTTTCAGAGGAATAATCACAGTCTTTTAGGGATTTGTGGGCAAAATGGGTCCGGACACTTGGTCCTTGCCGCAAACGTAGCTGACCTCCGCAAGCTGGGCAGGTGTATGCTTGCTTCTCAAGCTTATCCTCTAACACATTTACCAACTGTCCCCTAGCATCTCTCGCAACAAACATAATTTCCCTCCTTTTCTATATTATTCGTAAAAATTAATAATCGTATTTTTTTATTATAGAAAAAGTGTAGTAAATCGAAATAAAATATAAGCAAATTGATTGGGAATTATAGTTAGTTGAAATAATATGTGAACTAAGAGATTAGGAAAGTCAAATTAATTTCTAACAATGCTTCAGAAGTCATGTCCTACTATTCCAGTTTCAATACCCTATATAATTGACAAATCATGACCACCCGTCTAACGGGTGGTTTGTAGCAGGGCTATAAGCCCAAATTACCAGCCAGCGCCTAAAGACGCTGGCTTTCACTTTGTTCAAGCCTTATTGCTCTTGACTCGTCACTTGCCTCTCAAAGAGGCTTTGGTATTACTTACCACTATCCCTAAAGGGATCCTCATATTCTTTTACACTTAATTTATCTAGTGCTATATCATGCTTTTCCTGTTCTTGAATATATTTCTTAATTGTGGCTTCATTGAGTCCAACCGTACTCACATAATATCCTTCCGCCCAGAAATGCCGATTCCCAAACTTGTATTTGAGATTGGCGTGTTTGTCAAACATCATGAGCGCACTTTTTTTCCTTTTTAAATAACCCATGAAACTCGAAAACACTTATCCTCGGTGGAATACTGACTAACATATGTACATGGTCTGGCATCAAGTGTCCTTCAATAATTTCAACTCCTTTATAACTACACAATCGATGAAATATCTCGCCTAAACTACTTCGATATTGATTATAGATGATTTTTCGTCTATACTTAGGGGTGAACACAATGTGATACTTACAGTGCCACTTTGTGTGTGATAAACTATGAGCCTTTTGTGCCATATTTTTCTCCTTTCGCTTTACAATTGGCTTGAACACCTTTATTGTATCGCGTTCGGAGTTTTTTTGGTATAACCTTCGACGCGCACCCGCATAGCGGGTGGTTTATTTGTCTCGCACCTAACGGAGCGAGACGGACTAATAGTCACATAATAACCAAAATCTCCTAGCAATCAATGGACTACTAGGAGATTTTTAAGAAATCTATATAAAGCTATAAAATCAAATACCGATTTTTACTAAAAGATTAGATTAACTCATATATAAATTATGCTTCTTCGTCTTCTTTACGACGACGGCCTACAAGACCAAGACCAAGTACTGCACTTGCTGCAGCTGCTACCATAGATACTGTAGAGTCTGCTGTACCAGTATTTGGAAGTTGTCGATCTTTATTTATTGTAGTTACAGATTTTGGAGTTCCCTCTGACATTTCATTAGCACTACCGTCCTTATGTGGCTGAGCTGGCATTTCTTCTGAAATACCATTCACACTACCTGTATAGGCTGGGACTTCTGCTGTTGGTGGCGTAACTATGTTACCGTCGCCGTCCGTACTGCTGGTTCCTACTGGATCTGTGTAGGCTGGGACCTCTACAGTTGGTGGAACAATAACATTACCTTCACTATCTGAACTGCTTGTACCTGGTGTGTGCACTCCTTTAATGGCTGTTACACCTGCTGTTTTTGCTTCGGCTACTTTATCAGCGTTTTCGGCTGCTGTAATCTTAGCTTCTTCTTCGGCTTTCTTAGTATCTACTGCTGTTTCTTTTTCTTTACGCTCAGCTTCTGTTAAGCTCTTATCTGCTGCGATTTCTGCTTTTTCTGCCTTCGCTGCTTCGGCTAAGTCCGCTTTCGCTGCTTCTTTTACAGTGTCTAAGTTTCCTGGTGTGTGCACTCCTTTAATGGCTGTTACACCTGCTGTTTTTGCTTCGGCTACTTTATCAGCGTTTTCGGCTGCTGTAATCTTAGCTTCTTCTTCGGCTTTCTTAGTATCTACTGCTGTTTCTTTTTCTTTACGCTCAGCTTCTGTTAAGCTCTTATCTGCTGCGATTTCTGCTTTTTCTGCTTTCGCTGCTTCGGCTAAGTCCGCTTTCGCTGCTTCTTTTACAGTGTCTAAGTTTCTGGTGTGTGCACTCCTTTAATGGCTGTTACACCTGCTGTTTTTGCTTCGGCTACTTTATCAGCGTTTTCGGCTGCTGTAATCTTAGCTTCTTCTTCGGCTTTCTTAGTATCTACTGCTGTTTCTTTTTCTTTACGCTCAGCTTCTGTTAAGCTCTTATCTGCTGCGATTTCTGCTTTTTCGGCTTTTCCTGCTTCGGCTAAGTCCGCTTTCGCTGCTTCTTTTACAGTATCTAAGTTTCCTGGTGTGTCACTCCTTTAATGGCTGTTACACCTGCTGTTTTTGCTTCGGCTACTTTATCAGCGTTTTCGGCTGCTGTAATCTTAGCTTCTTCTGCTTTCTTAGTATCTACTGCTGTTTCTTTTTCTTTACGCTCAGCTTCTGTTAAGCTCTTATCTGCTGCGATTTCTGCTTTTTCTGCCTTCGCTGCTTCGGCTAAGTCCGCTTTCGCTGCTTCTTTTACAGTATCTAAGTTTCCTGGTGTGTGCACTCCTTTAATGGCTGTTACACCTGCTGTTTTTGCTTCAGCTACTTTATCAGCGTTTTCGGCTGCTGTAATCTTAGCTTCTTCTTCTGCTTTCTTAGTATCTACTGCTGTTTCTTTTCTTTACGCTCAGCTTCTGTTAGCTTCTTATCTGCTGCGATTTCTGCTTTTTCTGCCTTCGCTGCTTCGGCTAAGTCCGCTTTCGCTGCTTCTTTTACAGTGTCTAAGTTTCCTGGTGTGCACTCCTTTAATGGCTGTTACACCTGCTGTTTTTGCTTCAGCTACTTTATCAGCGTTTTTCGGCTGCTGTAATCTTAGCTTCTTCTTCTGCTTTCTTAGTATCTACTGCTGTTTCTTTTCTTTACGCTCAGCTTCCTGTTAAGCTCTTATCTGCTGCGATTTCTGCTTTTTCTGCTTTCGCTGCTTCGGCTAAGTCCGCTTTCGCTGCTTCTTTTACAGTGTCTAAGTTTCCTGGTGTGTGCACTCCTTTAATGGCTGTTACACCTGCTGTTTTTGCTTCAGCTACTTTATCAGCGTTTTTCGGCTGCTGTAATCTTAGCTTCTTCTTCGGCTTTCTTAGTATCTACTGCTGTTTCTTTTCTTTACGCTCAGCTTCTGTTAAGCTCTTATCTGCTGCGATTTCTGCTTTTTCGGCTTTCGCTGCTTCGGCTAGAGTCCGCTTTCGCTGCTTCTTTTACAGTATCTAAGTTTCCTGGTGTGCACTCCTTTAATGGCTGTTACACCTGCTGTTTTTGCTTCGGCTACTTTATCAGCGTTTTCGGCTGCTGTAATCTTAGCTTCTTCTTCTGCTTTCTTAGTATCTACTGCTGTTTCTTTTTCTTTACGCTCAGCTTCTGTTAAGCTCTTATCTGCTGCGATTTCTGCTTTTTCTGCCTTCGCTGCTTCGGCTAAAGTCCGCTTTCGCTGCTTCTTTTACAGTATCTAAGTTTCCTGGTGTGCACTCCTTTAATGGCTGTTACACCTGCTGTTTTTGCTTCGGCTACTTTATCAGCGTTTTTCGGCTGCTGTAATCTTAGCTTCTTCTTCGGCTTTCTTAGTATCTACTGCTGTTTCTTTTTCTTTACGCTCAGCTTCTGTTAAGCTCTTATCTGCTGCGATTTCTGCTTTTTCTGCCTTTCGCTGCTTCGGCTAAGTCCGCTTTCGCTGCTTCTTTTACAGTATCTAAGTTTCCTGGTGTGTGCACTGCTTTGACTGCAGCTTCACCTGCTGTTTTAGCTTCGGCTACTTTATCAGCGTTTTCGGCTGCTGTAATCTTAGCTTCTTCTTCGGCTTTCTTAGTATCTACTGCTGTTTCTTTTCTTTACGCTCAGCTTCTGTTAAGCTCTTATCTGCTGCGATTTCTGCTTTTTCTGCCTTCGCTGCTTCGGCTAAGTCCGCTTTCGCTGCTTCTTTTACAGTGTCTAAGTTTCCTGGTGTGTGCACTGCTTTTGACTGCAGCTTCACCTGCTGTTTTAGCTTCGGCTACTTTATCAGCGTTTTCGGCTGCTGTAATCTTAGCTTCTTCTTCTGCTTTCTTAGTATCTACTGCTGTTTCTTTTCTTTACGCTCAGCTTCTGTTAGCTCTTATCTGCTGCGATTTCTGCTTTTTCTGCCTTCGCTGCTTCAGCTAAGTCCGCTTTTCGCTGTCTTCTTTTACAGTATCTAAGTTTCCTGGTGTGTGCACTCCTTTAATGGCTGTTACACCTGCTGTTTTTGCTTTTCAGCTACTTTATCAGCGTTTTTCGGCTGCTGTAATCTTAGCTTCTTCTTCGGGCTTTCTTAGTATCTACTGCTGTTTCTTTTTCTTTACGCTCAGCTTCTGTTAGCTCTTATCTGCTGCGATTTCTGCTTTTTCTGCCTTCGCTGCTTCGGCTAAGTCCGCTTTCGCTGCTTCTTTTACAGTATCTAAGTTTCCTGGTGTGCACTGCTTTGACTGCAGCTTCACCTGCTGTTTTAGCTTCGGCTACTTTATCAGCGTTTTCGGCTGCTGTAATCTTAGCTTCTTCTTCGGCTTTCTTAGTACTACTGCTGTTTCTTTTTCTTTACGCTCAGCTTCTGTTAAGCTCTTATCTGCTGCGATTTCTGCTTTTTCTGCCTTCGCTGCTTCGGCTAAGTCCGCTTTCGCTGCTTCTTTTACAGTGTCTAAGTTTCCTGGTGTGTGCACTGCTTTGACTGCAGCTTCACCTGCTGTTTTAGCTTCGGCTACTTTATCAGCGTTTTGGCCGCTGTAATCTTAGCTTCTTCTTCTGCTTTCTTAGTATCTACTGCGTTTTCTTTTTCTTTACGCTCAGCTTCTGTTAAGCTCTTATCTGCTGCGATTTCTGCTTTTTCGGCTTGCGCTGCTTTTTCTAAGTCCGCTTTCGCTGCTGCAACAATTGTATCTCTATTGTTCAAAGAGTTATATTTTTCAATAAGTGACTTAGCTAGATTCTTTATAGTTACTTGTAGTATTTATTCCTGAATTAAGTAAATTATCAATCTCTTTCAATTTTGTTTCATAAGCACCCTTAGTTTCAGGAGTAGACCACTTAGTATCTTCTGATTTTTGTTCTACTAATCTAGTATAGATTCTCTGTAGTAAATCCTTCCGCAAACATTTTTGTATCTTGTTTAATTGAAAAATCTGAACCTGTCGTGTGGAGTGCATAGTGTCTATGCACTGATTGATATCCCATTCCCAAATGTTGATTATCTGCTGAACTAATTCGAACTGTATATTCAGTTACACCTTTAGGTATTTCAATCTCCTTACTAGTAAATGTTCCACCCGTACCATTTGGTTTATTATTAGCAATTTTCGCATCCAAATCTTCTTTTGTTGGTGACGGTGTATCTGGCGTAGTAATAAATTGAGGACTATTTTTCCCATCACTTGCTTTAACAACTGTCATTTCATCATTTTGTTGAGCTTCTTGTGGTTTAAATGTTTGATCGTATAATTTTTCTTCTTTTCCATTACGATTAATGATTACTTCGACCTTATACTGTGCTTTAGTACCTTCAATATCTCCAGTATATCCAGTTTTGAATGACACAACTACTTTGGAACCGTGTTCTTTTGAGTATGCTTTAAATGTTTTTTGAATTCCATTAAATCCTTTAACACCTTTAGCAATATTTCCGGGTTCACCTGTATGCACATACTTAGTACCATCAAACGTTTCTTCTTCTATTTTGCTCTGTGTCCTAACTTTTGATAAGAATAACATATAATCACTAGTTCTATCAAAAGATTGCTCTAATACCCAAGTTTGATATATTTTTCTTCCAGAACTCCATACTGTGTTAACTGTCTCAATTGGAAATACTCCCTTATCCGTTTTTCTTGCTATAGCAAATTTTCCTGGATTTCCATCTGCAGTAACAGCATTCCATCCCCCAAATTCATGAATTTCTTTTACATCCCCTCTTGCAACCCCTGTTTTATCTCCAAGTTCATCCATATTCTGAATTTTTTCATTGTTCTGAATCGTCTCAGGCAATGATTCCAACTTATTTGAAAGGGTTTTTACATCGGCACCTTCTACTGGATTATCAAATACTTGATTTGCTGATGTATCATCTGTCGTACTAGGGGTTGTATCTGTACGGAATGGATTATTTGTATCTAATACTTTTCCATTACGTTCATCTTTAGAACCTGAGTTTGCAATCGAGTTAGATTCTGAAGATTTCTCAGTATTTGTTGCTTTTTTACCTACAGTAGCTTTTCCATTTGTCGTATCTACTGCTACTTCTTTTTTCTCTTCTGGTTTTGTTTGTAATTTTGTTGTTGCTGTAACTAATTTAGCTTGTGCTTGTGATAATTCAGCTTGTGTTTTCGCATTATTTAATACAGATTTTGCTTCATCTAAAGCTGTTTTTAATTGATTTACACTATCATCTGTTTTACTAGCGTATGTGCCTTGAGAAAGCTTACCATCAATTTCTTTGATTAAATCTGTCAATTCTTTCTTGTCTAGAGTCTCCACCTTCTGAGGTGCTGATTCTGGTGAAGAACTATTTTCAACTGTTGAAGGTTGAGTATTTGTCTCTACTGTTGCAGCAGGACTAATTGCTACTGTGTTCCTCTCGTAGGTCCCATTCTGGACATTCTGATCTTTAGGTTGCGGTGCCTGAGTCTCCCATTAGTTGAAGACACTCCTTGCTCTGCAGCAGATACTGCTCCATTTCCTAAAAACATGAACAAGGCAGCTACTGCGACACTAGCTGCACCAAAGCTGACCTTACGAATAGAAAAACGTAATTGCTTTTCACGATTGTGTTTACCTTTATGAAACATTTAATTTTCCTCCAAAAATATTTTATCATATTATATGACTACTTTTTACTATAAAAATTCAATAGAACATTTTCCATATTTTTAATCTATTATAATTTTATTCGTATATATATATATATATATAGGAGCTTTTTAATATAATTATATATTTTTGAAATAAAAATCATATAGTCAGAAATATTACATTTTTATAACATTTAGCATTTTAAAAAGATCAGAATTTTCCTAATCTTCATTCATGTTTATTTAATCTTTTTAGCTAGCATGGTCGCAAAGCGTAGTTGAATACGATTGCCATTCTCATCGCGACGGTGCAAATGACCTGGATTTTCATTGTACTTAACCAATTCCCAGTCCTTGTAATAGTCTGCCAATTCACCTTTCTTAAAAGTGAATGGGAAGTTCACTGAACAAGGATAATCCTCCGTGTCCATGGCACAAACGATAAGATTGTAGCCACCAACAGTGGTATGCTCCTGCATATTTTTGATAATTGCAGGAATGCAATCTGCTTGCAAAAACATCAAAACAACTGTCGAGACGATAAAATCATACTCTTGCCCAATACTGGCTGAATTGATATCGTAAAGACCGACTGGCATGTCCAGGTCTTCTTGCTCCACAATGCTTTGCAAGATTTCGAGAGCCAGTTCATTTTGATCTACAGCTGTCACATCAAAACCTTGCTGGGTTAGAAAGAGTGCATTACGGCCTTGACCACAGCCCAAATCTAAAGCTTTCCCTAGTTTTACTGTCTGCATAGCCTCTAGTACCTCTGAATGAACAGGATTGGTATTGTATTTCTTAGGAAAATAATCCTCAGGTTTACAATAAAACTCCAAATACCATTCCACATCATCTGTGGCTGCCTCCACTCGGTGCCAGGCTTGTGGTTGTGCCATGGGATTGTCAGCCCCTGCTTCAAATAGGTATTCAGCTAGAACCTCCCCATCCTCTGCCAATTCAATAAACTTGAGAGTTCCTTTTAAAACAGTAATTTTCCCCCAAGTCCCAATCTTGGTATTGTGTTTCTGCTGAACAGCCTCGGGCATGTTTTCTTTAGTCCACAAAGGCATGCGTTTATAGGCAACTAGTTTTTCCATCTTCATTCCTCTTTTTATCGCTGGTTGACTGCTTTCATCACACGCGCAATATCTCGATTCTGCTCACGACGTTTGATAGACTCCCGTTTATCATAGTCAGCTGTTTCCCTTTAGCAAGTCCTAAAAGGAGCTTTAGCGTAGCCATCTTTGATATAAACCTTAAGAGGAACCAGGTCATTCCTGTCCCTTTTGGTCTCTTTGTTCCAATCTTTTGGATTTGCTGCGGAGCAGGAGTTTGTGACGACGTTCTGTTCCTGGTTCCAGATATTGCCCTCTTCGTAAGGAGCGATATGAACATTGTCTCAACCAAACTTCCCCATACTTGGGCAAAAGCCATCCTGAGATTGATTCTGAGCAGCTGCGTACACTCTTGATTTCAGTTCCAGTCAGGACCATCCCTGCCTCTAGCGTATCTACGATTGATATAGTCATGACGCGCCTTTTTATTTTAGTGCGACGACCTTTCCTCGCCTTTTGCCATGTTTGACTCCTTCTTAGCTACCTCATAAAAAGGTTTCTTTCCTCTTCTTACGTCTTTTGATGAATGTAGCGCTTATCATTTTGAGCGTCCTGATTTTTCTTATCTTCCTTCTTATCTGAACGACGATCTGAACCACGCCCTCATCACTACGACTAGACTGTTTCAAACCTTTTCAATCACACTCTAAACTCACTTGGAATGTAAGAGAAACTCACTCGCCCGTCATCTTATCCGGCTCTTCAGCATAGTACGAATCTGCTGACCCTATACGGAAGGTTGTACTCGATTCTCCTCACGCAGGGTCAAATCACGTTCATTGAAATGATAAAATCTCAGGTAGATTTGTGATGTGAATCAAGCCTTCTGAAACTGTATTCGGCAATTCGACAAAGAGACCAAATTTGACAATACTTGATACAACCGCATCGTATTCTTCACCTACGTATTCTTCCATATACTCAGCCTTTTTCATGGCCTCGACTTCACGCTCGGCCTCGATAGCACGACGCTCACGGTTGGAAGACTGGGTCGCAATCTCTGGAATGACCTGTTCAAAATGCTCTGCTATTTCCTTAGAACGGCCGTAATCACGAATCATACGGTGAACAAGAAGGTCTGGATAACGGCGAATCGGGCTAGTAAAGTGAGTGTAATAGTCAGCCGCTAGTCCATAGTGACCGTGATTGTGCTCCGAATAACGAGCCTGTTGCATTGAGCGTAGAAGCATCATAGACAATACATCCGCATAAGGCTCTCCCTCAACAGTACGCATGATGTCTTGGAGAGCTTCTTGACTAATCTCACTGGCAGTCCCATAAATGCGCAAGCCAAAGCTTGAAGCATAATCAATAAACTTCTGAACCTTTTCAGCCTTTGGCTCCTCATGAATTCGATAGATGAAAGGTAAATTCAGCTTGCTGAAATGCTCGGCAACTGTTTCATTAGCCATCAACATAAAGGATTCAATCATGCGCTCAGCAACACCACGCTGACGAAGAACGATATCAACAGGCTTACCCTGTTTATCCACTAAAATCTTAGCCCTCATTGGTATCAAAATTGAGGGCTCCACGTTTGCTCATACGCATGTTTTCTAAAGTTTCATGAAGCTTGGCCACAGTCTCGATACTTGGAACAATTTTCTTATGTCCTTGTCCTTCTCCTCATCGCCAGCTAGGATATCATTGACATCGCTATAGGTCATACGGAAGCTTGTCTTGATAACCGTTTGGGTAATGGTGTAATTGACCACACGACCATGTTTATCAATTTCCATGATGGCTGACTGAGTTAGACGGTCAACTTGAGGATTGAGGGAGCAGATGCCATTTGACAGTCGTTCTGGAAGCATTGGCACCACGCGGTCTGTCACATAAACAGAAGTCGCACGATTAAGGGCTTCCTTGTCAAGGGCAGAACCCTCGGTTACATAGTAGGAAACATCTGCGATGTGAACACCAAGCTCCAGATTGCCATTTTTCAAGGCCTTGATATGCACCGCATCGTCCAAGTCCTTGGCATCCGCGCCATCAATGGTGAAGGTAATCTCATCTCTCAAGTCCAGACGACCTTCCATATCCTTTTGAGACGGAGCATCAGGTACACTTTCTGCTTCCTTGACAACGGCTTCTGGAAACTCGGATACAATGTCCATAGACTCCAAAACCTCAAGAACATCAATTCCAACATCCGTTGAATGTCCCACCACATCGAGGACACTCGCCACAAAGAAATCGTGTTTCTTGCTTGGGTATTTGTCGATAAAGACCTTAAGAACTTCTGTCCCCTCTAGTTTAAGAGCAGGTTTCTTCACATAAATCGGTTGACTGATTTTCTGATTTTTTGAACGGATGTAACCCGCATACTTAGGTTTTTCCTGATCCAGAACGATTTGGCCGACAACGGTTGTCAGGCTGTGTTCTAAGATATCAATAATTTTAGCTTCGGCTGCTGTTCCCTTATTGCGGTCAGCGACTTTCTTAATCACCACCCTCAACGGTATCACCATCAATGTAGTTGACATCGTTTTTCCCCTACAAAAGGTCGTCCTCCCCGCCTTCCAGACTGACAAAGCTAGTGCCATTTTTATGAGATAGAAAAATCCTGAGAGTAATCTCATGTTTTTCATTTCTCAAGGTCAGACTGCCATCTTCTTCAAAGCTGTATCTGATGCTTTTCCATTAAGGACAATGCTCTAATCAATCCTCACGAAAATCCTTGACTCTATCTTTTCCTAAAGCCTGAGCTAAGTCATTGACAGTCACCTTTCCTCGTCTTGTAAATATTCTCTTTATTCTATCTTTCATAATTTCTTTTCTAGATTTTTCTTTCTTTACTGTAAAACCTTCTTATACATCCTTTAAAAACAAAAAGAGGAAAAGACCCTAGTCCGCCCATTATTTTCTTATCTACTTGATAATACCGTCAATGCTAAGGCAACGACAGCCAGAAAAAGACTAAAATCCCTGTCAAACGCTGTACTATAGCTTCAAAAACCGCGTGCTTTACTGCGTTCAAACAAAACTCACCTGAGCTGGCATCAAATACATTGCTGGATTGGTTTTTGGTTGGTTGCATGAAAAATCGCAAATCACAATCACAACAGATAATACTAATAAAATGGTTAATAATAGGTTATACATATCAAACTCCTTAAAATCCTTATTATTTTACCATAAAATCTACTTTAGATTCAAGATGTAGGGTTACTTTTCTTTCCTTGGGACAATACTTTAAAACCTCAATCTTGTCTGGATGAGTTTTTGAATTTTTACTGGTTAGGTAATTGATACTGCCACAAGAAGAGCATTTGAGATTAATTTTTACTCGCACTAGATTTCCTTTACTTTTAATAATGTTCGAAATTGAAGAAGGTTAAAGAGACAACTAAAGGCAAATACAAAGACTTGTCGCATAAAAATACTGCATAGTAGCCAATTGATCTGCTACTGCAGAATCCCGCCATAGGCCCAACTGACACCTCCCTAGATAAAAAGAATACCTGATTGAAGGCAAAGACCCTCGAAATACCGGCTTTGGGTGTCATCTTGCTGAGAAAGGCATTAACTCCGGGAATCAAGGCACCTGTCCCCAATCCAAAGAAGAATCGATAAAGTCCTAGTTGAAGGGGGCTAGAGGCATTGGCACAGAGGAGATAGATAATGACTGAATAAAACTGGGCTACAAACTAAGAGGCGATGATTGCCCACCTTGTCACCCTAGCTTTCCCATGACTCCTGCACCCATCATACTGGAGTGCCCATACTGGATACAATCAAACCAGATACAAAGAGAAGATTCTGTCTGGCCTAAGTCAGCACATACAGAGCAGATAGGCTGATTGATTGGGCTGAAAATTGATGACAAACTGGTCTGAAAGAGGCTGACCAAGAGATAGGATATTTAACTGATGTAACATCCCTTTGTTGGGATGGCCTTTTTCCTTGGCTACTGGTTGAAAATCTTCCTGATAAAGCAAATGGTCAAAATAGCAGCTAAAATAGAAAAACTACCCACCAGTAAAAAGACAGTATGAATGCCAAATAATTCTGCGATAAAGCCACCAATAAAGGGACCAGTTAGAGTGCCTGTCACCACGCCTTGTAGACGAAAGTACTAAGGCAGAGCCTGATTTCTCCTTTTGGAACCTGACTGGCTATCAAGGCTGTTGCATTGGGGAACAAAAACCCGCAAATACACCATTCAGTAAACGAAGAAAAGATTAACCACAGATATTTGGCACAGGCTAAGCCTCCCATAGTGATAGTCATGGCAAGCCCAGCTCGAATCATCATGGGTTTTCGACCATATTTGTCAGCAAGAACTCCCAGATAGAGAGAAAAGAGCGCCGCGAAATAGCAGAGATAGAAATTGCTAAGCCTGCATAAAAAGCGACTTGCTCACTCCCTACACCCAGATTTCTTCACAAAGATGGGCATAAAAGGCACAACTATGAAATACTGGTCTTGTCAGAAAAATTACCAAACCAGGCAATGCGCAGATTATCCCTTCCAGTTAACTCTCATGTCATCTTAGTCACCTCCTCAAGAAGGATAAGCACCTGAGTGAGAAGTTGTCTCCGATTGCCATTAAAGTTGTCAAGAATATGGCTGGCTAAATCCTTTTCTCTAAAGGCCACTGAGCTGCTAGGACGAGACTCGGCTTCATCCTTGGACAGCTGATCCCTTTTTCATTAAGCGTTCTACTTGGACATCTCGGTCCACATAGACCAACCAAGTATCATCAAACCAAGAGACATAGTCTTGTTCAAAAGCAGGGAATATCCATGAAAAGATAGCTCCATCTGGCTAACTGATCTCAAAGTAGCTAATCTTTCATGTAGTAATCTCTTGAGTTATCCTAGACCATTCTCGTTCTTCAGGATCTGAAAAGATGAGACTAGCTAGAGAGGGCGATAAGTTTTCCGTTTTCAAGGATGATTTCTGCCCAAAGTGCTGGACTAGAGCCTGAAACAGATCGACCACCAGGTTTCTGTAGCTGGTGACGACTGCGTCGGCATCCACTACTTGAAAACCTTGCTTTCTTAGAGTAAATTTGTCACAGTTGACTTACCAGAGCAAATTCCCAGTGATCCCAATGATTTTTCCCATCAGCCTCCTTTGACAGTTTGACAAAAGTGAGTTTCCTCGTCCACTCTAGTTGATTTCTTTCTCAATGATGATGCCACAACGAATATTCTGACCAGCCTTGTCACAGACCTGATGACCGTGGTTCCATCTTCCAAAGGCACTAGTATAGGGTCCGAATGGTGAATCATCTTTTCAACAGCCTGGCCCAAAACAGCAATGGTCTGTTCATGAATGGCGGTCACTCTTCTTTTCGTCAAAGTCTGAAGTCAGTTGATGAACCTGAGCCTGCCAGAACCTCATCCACATAGATATTGCCAAGGCCAGCTACCAAGGTCTGGTCTAGGAGGTGATTGATAGTTTTGACTTGGCGGGCAGCTTGAAAGACCTGCAAATCAAATTCTTGTTCGCTTGTTCAGGACCCAATTTTTAGAAATAAAGTAGGCTCAAAAGGTCAGGAGCCAAGAGCTCCATGGTACCAAACTTGGTGTACATCCTCATAAACAAGCTGTCTCCACTGTCCTCAAACTGAAAGAAAACATGGGCATGCTTGCGTTCAGGTGCTTGGTCCGATAGTAAAAATACTTGCCTCCATCCGCAAATGGGAAATCAAGACCTCTGTCTGTCAGGTAGAAAAGCAACATTTACCACGACGTCCTATTGACTCCAACAACCTGACTAGCACTTCCTTTGAAAACTCGTCCCAAATCTGTCTTAATCATCTTGGGATAGCGAATTTCTACACTCGAAATCTTCTTTACCCAGAATCAATTTTTCTAGGCCACGACGAACGGTTTCAACCTCAGGTAATTCAGGCACAAATCCTCCTTCTACAAGAAGTGGCATGAGCCCACCTCTACTTTAGTATTCTTTTCATTATAGCCAAAGCCAGCAAATCTAGCTTTTATCACGCCAGTTTTTCTGACCTTGACCCATGTTTCTAGGAAGACCTTGTCTCCCAGCATGAGTTCAATATCACGACGTAACATGCTACCGATTTTCTTAAGCATAGCGCCACCTTACCGATGATAATCCCTTTGGCTATCGCGCCTTGACCATGATAGTTGCACGAATGTGAACTCTGTCTGTCTCTTCATCTCGTTTCATAGAGCCAACTACAGCAACTGAGTGAGGAATCTCTTCGAGTTAGGTGGGAGACTTCACTGAACCATTCTGAAACCGCAAGAAACACCTGGATGGTTCTGTAATTTGACTGAGTGGAAAATATTGGAAACCTCTCGTCCAGATTTTCACCAAATATCCACTAGATGAGAAACGTGCATTGCCCTGAAGGGCTAGAGACTGGAACGATTTCAAAGTCCATTCGATTACGGAAATCATCAACTGAGACAAAAGCTGATCTGATGAACTGATCAATCTATCTCACAACCAAAATCACAGGAACCTCTAGGTAGCCTTTGAGACGCCTGATAATCATATCGTCCCTCTTACCACGCGCTTCATCAGCAGGCGCACCATGAAAGAGAACAGTATCCACTTCACGAAGCTTGCTAGGCAGATCTGACTCATGAAATCTCCTAGAGCTTCGTCTAGGTTTGTGAATCTCGGTGTCGATAAAGACGATTTGGTTTCCTTATCGTCGATAAATTCCATGGATCGTTGGTGCGTTGTCTGTGCTTTGTCACTCATGATGGCAATCTTTGCCCCATGACATGATTTAAAAAGTTGATTCAATACATTGGGACGTCCTCAAATGGCGACAAAGCCTGATTTAAAATGTCATAATTTCTCTACTGTTTATAAACATAAATCCCAGATCTGTGGAGAAAAATCAATGCGCCTGTTAGGCAGCGAAAAGAGAGACCACTCAATATTCGCGCCAGCCACGTATCCTTGGCATTTTGAGCCAGTATGAAACAGGAGCAGAAATCCACCTACATTTTCACAGCAGAACTGATAATTTCAAAAAGCTACTACCAAGAAAATGCTCAATAGAGAAAGAGCCACATGATCTCGTGACACTCTGAAAAACTAAACCTGCAAGAATGACTACAAGAGCTGTCACTGCATGTTTTTCGCATATTGGGTTCTTCCTTGATGGCAGTAAAAATTCTGTGAGAGTAAAATTCTAAACTATAGCATTGCTACGATTTTTCCATTTTCGTCTCATTAGTCCTAGAGTCCAGGTCTACTCTCAAACTGAACATCTCCATGTCTTCTTCCTGGAGTGTAGCGATCATAGCCATTGATATGTAAAAAGCTGTATGCTGGCAAGAAGCCCATCCACGCTCAAAGCTTTGTACTGTATTCCTCGCCTGCTCATGAGCCTTATCGATAGAGATGAAAAGTTCTCAACATAGGCATCAAACTCATGACATCATCTCACAATCTAGGATTTTCAAGCAAACTTTCAGTCAAAGGTAATTTCAAACTCTGGTTTATATTCAAGACTGATAACATCTGTCGGGCGGTCCAAGTCACGGTACTCCAGATTGAGTTCATGACTACGCTCATTACGGTCAAAAGCGACTGCCATCTCCTTGTCTCTTTGCCTAATTTTGGGCTGCAAACTCATTTCTGGGTTTGTTGCAATATTTCTTTGAAACTTGACTAGTTTCCATCTACCATTTACATATACATGTGCTTCTCGTTTCTCTTTACTTTACTTTTTATTATACCATTACTTCCATGATTTTATTTCCTACCTTTTGATATAATACTCATGGAATACAATCACAAGAGAGAACGATGTCATTTTGGACGGATTTTTACACCACATGGGTTGAGGAATTGCAAGAGAGTTAGTGAATGGTCGCACTCAGAAAATCAATCAGCCTTTGAACAATGAGCTGGTCTTCGTAACCCGCAATCGCCAGCCTATCGCCTGCTTCTTCTTCTGCCCATCCTGTTTTTGGACGCATTCAGTTGACCTAAACAACTTTTGAAAAATCCAGCCCAACCTTCTCTACCTTTATCATGGTTTTAAGAAATATTTGTAGTGTGCCCTAATTGAAACTCGATCGAGCAGATTGCAAATGACGTATTAGGAAATTTATGGTTTCCAATAAAATCGAGATTGGGAGATCATATTCAGCCACTCTTTGATTATCGAAATATGGGGGAAACAGAGTAATATTCTACATAGTTGATAAAAGCAGCTACAAAAATCCTCGAAGCAGTAAACACGTCGGTTTTTTCACAAAAGTGTGCCACCGCACCTTGCTTCCTGGGTCGAAGTATATCGCCCGGCCAAGTACGAATCTCTATCCTTTTATAGACTGGAAGGATGAAAAGCTACCCGAAATCCTACAAACACAGGAAACGACAGCTAAAATCTTCAAAGCTCTTTCTCAAGGTCTGGGATGCGATACGGGCAAATGAATTGAAAGATATGCTAAGGAAAAACTCTCCACTTTCGAAAACTTTTTTCACTCAAGAACTGCCATGCTTGACTAGACTTCCTTCAGTCCAGTTCTTTGCAAAATCGGTAGAGCTCTTGCAAAATCTTCTGATCTACTAGACACCTACTATAAGGATAAGGCTTTGAGCGACTGCGTCAACAGTGTTGTGAACCCATTCCGTCGTGTTTGAAAATGAACTCCCAGAAAAACCGACAAACTCAAAAATAAGAAAAGAATTATTGGCGATAGACAACGCTAAATGAATTTCGCCAAAAGGAGAAATCTAACAACCTTCCTCCACCGTGCCCGACGACTCAAGACCAAGTTATCCTAGACAAACTACTACACCAACCAACCCATCATGATTGCGCTTGATAAGCTCTGACCAACCAGAAGCTCAATGCCATTTTAAACGGTATCAGAAACCAAGAAGCCACAAATACTTAACTGATCTGATTGAAGAAACCAAGGCAACCCATTCCTCTATCTGGAAAGCGTCGAAACTGTCCTCAACTGGCTGACTGGAAGAATGCAAGTGAACCGGAAGAATTGATCCAACCAGCTTTTATCCGCAGAAGACAACGGGAGAAAACTAGAAGCGCAAAAGCTCAGAATAATATCTAGCAAGCGATGGCAAGACCATTACTCTATGTTTTGGACGCAAATAACCTGCAAAATGAGGAACTGACCTTTAAATGGCTGCATGGAGGAACTTTTGTCCCATGCTAAGCGACATTCCTGGAAGTCATAGTATCTCAGGTACTTGACCCATCTGATGAAGTCTAAGACAGACGTGGCAGAACTAGCTGCCTACTTCTCTCAAGGTCGCCTGTCAAATCTGGTCCAGGTAGATATGATTGCAATGAAACGCAACAAACCAACTGGTGGAAAAACCTGGCTTGTTCTCTACACAGACAAAAGACCTCCGTGTCACATCAGACCCAGAAACAAGATTCATGAAAACTTGATTTTATTGAAATCAGGATTTTTAACATACTCTTAATGAAATCTGAGTACAATCAAAACAGATTGATTGCAGTTTACTCCAGAGACTTTTTACTCCTTGCGTAGATTTTCTAGACTGCTACGCTGTATTTGTCCATGACTTTGGGAGGTTTTCGATGACATCAGGACAGCATATGGATTGCAAAGTTAGCTGTTCTAACTCCACGCAGATGCCCCAGCCAGATACATTTCTAGGGCAGCTTCACGAAAGTCTAATCCCCTTCATTCCAATAGGTAGGTCTCGTTGTTTGGGCTACTTAAGGATGAGCTCTGAGAGCTACTGAAAGATGCACGGGCCAGACATCCCACCTGTTCCATTAGCCAGAGATGGGTTTTCTGGTTTTGAGGTCAGCGCATACCAAATCCAGAGTATTAATCATGGTCTGCCTACCTGTCTCTGCATCTTCTGTAGTTTTTGCAACAGTGACGATATCCGTGCACATTAGGAGTTAGTTCTGATACAAACCAAGCACATCGGAGGCTCTCAGCTGCTTTTCACCACTCATAAGCTAAACCCGATCTTTGACCAATCAAAAAGTCAGGATTACAGTGATCTAGCATTGCAAAGAAAACATTGAGCCTGATAGCCTCTACATTAACTGCCTTGAAATCCCATGAGAAACAGCCAGTCATTCTGTTTTGAAAATCCAGCCACATTACATACAGGGAAGAGTTGACATTCTCTTTCCAACCAAGGTAGTTTTCAGCCAAAACAATCAAAACCAGATTTTGTAAGCAACTGTATTGAGCATACCACAGGTGTTTCACCCTTGAGCTGATCTACAAAACGTCTGTTCATATGTCTAATTATATCAGAACCTAAAAGGTCTAAAATCATAGTACTTGGCATACTTCGTCCAAAACCAAAACATCCTGATGTTGAGAACGGATTTTTCAAATCCAAAACCAGGTAGAGAAACTGAAACGATTTCTAGTCATGATTTTCTCTCATAATATAACTGTCTCCTGTACGGAAAACAGGGCCATCTTCACATACGCGTTGGCTGACCGTCTCGCTTTCTGGTACTTTTAGAGACAGGCATAGCAAGCCCCCATCCCATAAGCCATACATGAGATTCCAGGGATAGATAGCTCTGGTGGTCAAAGGTGTTTGATTGATATACTTCATCATTCCAGGCGCCCCACATGAGTATACAGCATCAAACTGACTGTCTAATATGCTAATGACACGGAAAACATTTCTAATGCCATAAGAACCATCATCTGTCGTCACAAAGACCTGACCACATTTGGTCAAGTCCTTTCTATGATATAGCATCCTTATTAGCAAAACCGAGAACTGTCACTACTACACCACGCGCATGCAATTCCTGGCTACTTTCAAGTAAGGAAACACCAATCCCACCACCAACGAGTGAGAACTCTGGCTCTGCTCATTAAGGTCAGATGTCAAAACCATTTCTGAGGCCTCATCACATCAAGAGTATCTCCTTGACTTATGGTTGAGATAGAGCGTCCCAGCCCCTCAATCCGATAAATGAGATGACACTGCTTCAACCTACGATAGACGAAATTGAAAGAGAAGGATGCAAGAGATGGGCGTCATCAGGCACACGCAGATGTAGAATTGGCCTGTCGCATAGCTTCAACCATGCCTCCAGGACTAATTCAAAGATCGCTAAAAGGATTTCTCCATGCTAGCCACCTTCATGGTTTTCCAAAACGAACGCACCCAAACGTTTCTTGCTGTGGGATCTCATGATTTTCCTCCTTAAATCTTTATAGACCAGATAAAGAAAAAGATCTTTAGCATGCAAGGCCCTAGTTAAAATCTGTATAAATAGAAGAGAGCATACACTCAAAAAGTCTCCTCTAGAAAATTCAGTCTATCTTTTATCTGACACCTTGTGAGTCTCTGGACTCTAAAGGTTAAATTTTACTAGTACTTTCAGACAGTCAAGCAGAAAACACATTCTACTTAACTCACGAGATTATTTTCATGAATGACTTCGACCTTATATATCCATCAGGTCTTGACAAAGATGTTAGCGCAGTCTTGGTGAGGCTATCTACTCAGTAACTTCATAACCTTTTGCACTGTGCCTTGATGAAGCGCTCAAGATCAGGTGTACTGAGGGCGATATGTGCTCATCCCAAACCACATACGGACTGTGATCGTAGTTATAAGTCAACTCCAACTCATAGTCATCACCTCAAGACCTAGATAGACAATCGTAAGGTCATGGTCTGGAAAAATCTCTGCAGACGCAATTTCTTTAAAGTAAAAAGCATCTGATAAAATGCGATTGATTTTTCAAGATTTTCTACTGGAAAGCAAGTATGTAGTATTTTGTAGCCTACATTTTTCCTTTATTTTTAAAGATCTGGAGAACTGCCCCAGTCTTATCTGTTATTATTTACTAAGTTTTGCTTTAGCTGCATCTGCAAGAGCTGTAGCTGCTGACCGTTAAATAGTGTCAGGGCAAGTATTTTGAGGTTAACTTGATCCGAGCCAATTTCAAATCCATGCACTAATTAGAGATGGAAAGTCTGTTACATGAGCTGCTGATAATGAGTGATCCACCCAGGAAGTCATGTCTGACGACGGTCACGGTATGCATAGTAGTAAGAGTTCATTACTGTCTTTTGTGCACGGAACAAGATGTGTTGTAGTTCTATAGCAAAACTTTTGCTAATTTAAGCATATGTTTACGACGTTTGGTGCTGATAACGCCACCTTTTAACACGTGCCACGTTTTATTTCCTCCAAATATTTCTAGAATCTTTTACTTACAGTCAACCATATTTCAAGCGAGTAAGTATTGCTTTTGATACGTTTGTAACTCCTTGAATGCACCCATGGTATTTTCGATGAAGATGACGATGTTGTTTTTAGTTTTTCCGTGGAAACGGTGAGAAGCGTAAGCATTGAAACGTTTAGTCCACTGAACCTGTGAGCGTTTGAAAAACGTCAGCTGATGCGCGTGGTTTTGTTTTTGCCTGGCGATCTCCTTTTATTTAACTTTTCTGACAATTATTTTTGTCAGTCGTTGGCGCCAATTGCATGAACACTGACGTCCATCCATGAGTATCGTTGTCTGATGTGTGCAGATCTGAGTTGCTCTGACAACCCGGCTTAAAACTTTTGCACCAACTAGGGGTAATCACACGACCCTTAAAGGAATAGATACCTTAACTGTATTTTTCATGAATTTGCGCATTGTGAAGTTTTGTAATCAAAGCCACTTGTCAATAGTTGACTTAGACGAACTTTTCACAGTAACAACACTGTTTTTACGCTGTTCTTTGGTTTTTCGACTCAAATCTGAACTATCACTGTAGTCCATAATTTTGCAACAGGTGGTTTGGCTGAGGTTGAATCAATCACTAGATCAACATTAGCGTTATCAGCGAGCTTTGCGCTTCAATGAGCTCAGTGATGCTCTAGCTGTTCTCCTCAAGACCAATCAAGAACTCCACGTACATCGAATCCACCATTAGATAACAAGTCTTGCTTGCTATGGTTTTCACCCCTTTTGTTTTATTAGAGAAATAACAGCGACCTGTAAATATATGCTCGCACGTTATGATATAGCGTTCTAGAAACTTTCATCCGTAGGCCAGTAACTTAACGTCACAAGGCAGAAGCCTCACTTCTGCTTTTCTCAACTTTTATGTGATATCAAGTTTTCAGCCTTTGTCAAGATAAAAAGCACTTTAAAAAGTTTCTGTTTGTATTTTGTCTTGTTTCCGCATCAAAAAGAGAGAACCAAGGTGATTCCTCTATGTTGTTTTACTTATTTTCCCTATAGGGAAAGAATCTATTAAAAACTTCCTTTTTCCGTAAACTTCCCATCTTCGAGTAAAATAGAATCCTACCTAACAAAAGGATAATCAGCGTGTGGAAAGTAAGATCATCCCTATGCTCCAATTTAGATTGACATTATCAATTTGCTTAGGTAATCTCCAGACAAAATTCCACTGAACGCAAGTAAGTAAAGGGAATCAGATGCACTCTTTTGAAGAGGCTGAATTTTTTGAATACCAAACAACAAGCCACACAATCCCAATACAGGAAAAGAAAGAGGACAGGCATTTTTGCTTAAAAGTAAGCAATCAAGCACACAACTCATAATGACGATAAAGCAGAAATCTAAGAATGCTTGTGAAATAATACATCTTGTATCTTCCAATAGTTACCTCTTGATTCTAGCTGTAAATCGGGTAGATAATCTAACTCAGTCCAAAACCACTTATCAGATTTCCCACCAAAAAGAAAATCCTGATTCCTGATAAACAGTACACTCTACATAGCTCACCGCAACTCCAAGAGAGGACATGGCACAAATGTCACTTTTTGAAAAAGGATATAACTGAGTTACATCTGAGATTATTTTGATATCTTTTCGAAATAGTTGCAGGCAATATAAAAATACTAGAAATTACAAACAAGGTTGATGATAGCTCTAAAATCCAGACAATTTGATCAACCCTGTCGGATAATCTAAATTGTGGGCTGCATGTTCATGGATATAAGGGTTTGCAAAATCTTTCGCTCAGTGGTCAACCCCATCAGTCTCAGAGCTAGAAGTCGGAGCATTTGATATCCTCTTTCATACTCTTCTCTTCATCTTGCCATGCAGAGTAGGCTTCTTTCCATCGCCTCTTTCTTTTAATAGCTAGAATTTTGGGTCTTCGCGTCACAGATTTTTGCGAGTCTACTTTTAGCAATCTGGTATTCTCCGAGCTGTCAGACACTTGGGAGAGTTTTCTTCATATTCATTGATGACTTCCTTACGGTCTACAAGATGAGTTTCCAACCTCTCCAAGTTGACTGATTTAAATCCTGACTCATTGAAATAAAAGGTAACACTGAGTACAGATATAAATGAGTAGATAATCCAATTTAAGCGACTTTTGAAAACTTTTTACATAGACTAACATCTTTCATAAACTAAAACCTTTCTATCTTTCCTGATGAATGGTTACTACTTATCGTAGTGACAACCAACTCTTCCTCTAGTGTGAAACTCAAAAGAACCAGTTGTTTTGCTATCGACGAAAGTAGTCTATCAAAAACTTCTGTCGATAATACTCATCCAAGCTATCGTAATCCCATCCATAAGCCAGCATTTCGCCTGACTGAGGAAATACATCGCAATCACCATGCGTTGCTTCATGCCCATGAATACTTATCTTATCGAAGGCTGATATAGTCTTGACATTTCCTAATAGGTGATTTCATCACCCGGTTTAGGTCGGACTTCCAGATGCTTTTTATGAGACGAAGGTAGAACCATCCCACTTAAGTTTCCATCCAGCCATTCAACACTCTCATAATGAAAATAAAAGAAGGAGGGACTATGTAGTGCCTACTGGTAAGGGAAGAAGTTTGCTCCATAGCTCTGAACAGGGGTCAGTTCGAGCCAATAATAGCAAGAATACGCATGAAATCCTACCCTTTTCTAAAATGTGAAAATCAGATCTTGTAAGATGACTTGTCGCGCTTTTTAAGGTCATAGAGGAGAAAGCTGCAACATATCTAGCCTCCTTTTATCACTGCAAATATTATCACCTAGCTGTAGTGAGACTATAGCACTGCAACTAGCGTGTATCGAGCTTAGCAACTTTATGCTCGAATACTCAGACTTATAGTAGGTATCTCCAATCATACTGATAACTTTTGAGAAACAATCATAGGGAAAGTAAAATGGACTGAAAAAGACCAATAGATAACAAACTTGCTAATAAAATGACTTTTGCTGATTTTTAAGTAGTTTTATATCACTGATATTGAATACGCTTTCATTATAATCGTTTTTACCATTATTATGCAACAGATTTTTAGTACTAATATATAAATATCTTTCTCCTACTATCGAACGCTTTTCGATCTCGCCAACCTTCCACCTCTTTTAAAGCGTATAGGCTCTCTGCTGGTCAGTTCGATAAATCTTTACTATTGATACCTTCCCAGTCGTGTCAAGGTTTTGATGGGGAGCTTCGTGATTGTTTTCCAACTGAGATGATGACTAAGCTCTGCTCTGAGTTTTCTTTAGAAAGGCTGAACTGATGATTTTTAGAGCCATGTTGCTAGCCAAAAACATCCACCCTAAGTTAAGATATTGCTTTAGAAGATTCTTCTCCTTTCTCCTCCAAATCGTCCAAAGAGGAAAGTGCTTTATCCAATAGTTTCATACAGAATCTATGGAATCTTCATAGCCTCCATCTCCAATTTTCCTTGGAGATAAGACTTCAACTGACTTCCAAAAATTTGCAAGTTCTCTCCTACTGTCACACTACGCACCTTTGATTTGAGTCGCCTGTAGTTCTGCCACAAATTCTCTGTTCTCAGACTGCCTTGGTCACTAAAAATTTCACATGGAAAGCCTTGGTCACCTCCAACAAATCTCCAACATGTTCCTTTGTCCGTATTTGTCAAAAATTAACTGGTCAATCTTGGCTACCCGCGACTTTTTGAGATATGGAATCAAGGTTCCTGGGCATTGCTGGTTTGTCGTCTTTTCTGCCATTTTTCGATTTTTGCTAGATTCTGCCTTGCCACCCTACATCTATGAGAATGGTTTTACCAGTTACATCCTGTAAGAAAATACTTTCGCCTTGTCCCACATCCAGCATGGTAATTTCATTTTCCAGTGGATGCTTTGGTCAAGAGACCCACAATAAGTAAGCTGAGCCAGCTACTCTTTTAATATTTTTCCTACAATCATAGACTAAAAGCTAAGGAAATTAACAATAAGATTAAAAGCCATGCATTGGGTTGTCCAAATACTCAGAGGTCTACTTGCCACCTGTGATACAAAGTTAATCATTCCTCCAAACCATTCAAAGATAAAGTTCAACTGAATGACTGGATAGAGAAAGGAAAGGGCAAATAAGATAGACAAGAGTGAGAAGACCAAGTCAAAAGAAAGGAAAAGACAAAGGTCAAAAGGATGGACTAAGGCTGAAATTCTGCAAAATAGAAGGACAGAATGGGCAATATTCCCAAGGAAATGACTAGATTTCTCTGTCAATAGCCTTGAGCCTCCCTCTTGCTGGTGCATGGTCAAGATAGAAAGCATAAGCGCAGGACAAGACTCCTCCTGCAGTCAGGAAAAGTTGGGCATGATGATAAAGAGTACAAGCACTGTCAAGGGAAAAATTATCCAAGCTCTTAACACCATGTTGAGCCAGTAACTTTGCAAGAGACTACGAATGACCGAAGCTGAAAACCTGTCAGCCCCTGTATAGATAAGGGAAAAGTGATAAGTCAACCACTTCAACCTTTTCTTGGTCAAGCCCAATCGCAAGAGAAGTTTTCTAAAGCCATCCATGAAAAATCTCACCCGCATGCCCGACAAGGCAAAAAGGTGGATAATTCCTAGACTAGAATAAAGTCTATTCATCTCCTCAAAGTCGGTGTCCAGATGTCCCAATAAAAGACCCATGCGTAATTGCGCATAGGGTCTGGAGTGTGTCTTAATCCAAACTACAGCCTTTTCGACGTAAACTGACAAGTTTTCACCTATATCCCAACTGCCAACCTTTGAATAGACTGGATTTTTGATATTGAGAGTCTGGTAAATTCCCTGAGTTTCAGATAGGCTTGATAGTCAAAGCTACCCAAAATTTCTCTGCCCTTCTGGCTCTGGAAAGTTTTCCTTCTAACTCATCTCATGAGGTCTGTTAAGGCTTGTAAAGCCATCTCTCCTCCTCAGACTGGAGTTTATAGAAACTGAAGGTACTGCTGTCAACCTGCACACGAGAGGACAGACTGTCACCATTAACCTTAATAGTGTCAGGTAAACTCGGTACCCTTTCAACAGAATCCACCAGATTTGACTAGCTTGACTCTGCTGCCAATTTTGAAACAGAAACCAGAAGCCAAAGATTCCACAAATCACCAGAACTTCTCCAAATGATTTCCACGGAAATTGGATAAGTGAGACAGACTAGCAGAAAACGAAGTCCAACAAAGCAAGATAAGATGCTGAGAAATGGCGTAGTAAAGCCAGAGCAATAGAAAACCTAGATAGATTTAGGGGAAAAGGAACTTTAATCCACTGTACATAGTCTTTAATTTTTCTATTGTTTTGGCACCAATGCCAGAGACCTTCTGAGTTCATCAACTGACTTGAACTTCCCATTTGTTTCATCGATGGTCACTAATGTCTTGAGCTCTGTTTCACACCCAACCTCCTTGACTTGCTTGAGTTCTTCCCGAGACTAGCCTTTGTTGAGATTGACCTTCTTTTCTTTTACTTGTTGAAGAAGCTACTCCAGAACCCTGCCTGTTGACTAGCCGCTTCTTCTCCCTTAGTTGGAACGTAAACCAGAGCCTCATCACTGACTTCTCTGAGCCAGATTGATAGACTGCACATCTGCTTGCTCTGTCAAGCCACCTGCCTTCTGAACGGCATCATTGACCTGACTACCCGTCAGGTAAAATCATAAATCCTCTGGCGATTTAACAGTCTCTCTTCACTCACTGTGATTAGGTCTTGTTCAAGGACTCTCGCTCTTTCTTCCTTCTTCACTTCCTTTCGGTTAATGAACCTTGAAACAGCTGCGACTTGCCTGCAAACTGTTTCCTTGACAGGCGAGTGTAGAGCTGTATTTTAGCAGGACAAAATCCTCCCACAGCAAACCTAGACCAGTACAGATGACGATGATTTTATACTGATTTTTCCTTGATAATTGCTTTCCATATTTTCTCCTCTAGATTATTCGTAAGAGGAAGAAAAACAGTTGGAAAATTTTCTTCAACTGCTTACTTATTTTGCAAAATAGTCTCCTTGGTCAAGACATAATGAACTCTTGTAACGATTCTTCCTGGTTCTTTTTGTCCAATCTAGCATAAGGTTCTTTCGGGAAAAGTGCATACCTGATTTCTGCACGACCTTTCCCGATGCGGGATTATCCTTATCATGAAGAGCAGTCAACTTATTCATTCCGATCTCTTTCAAAAGCCAGCCTCAATCACAGCACGATTGGCTTCTGTCGTTAATCCTGATTCCATATTTTATTGATAATATGCCAATAGTCCTTCTTAAGAGCAGGATCAACTTGTGCAAATCAATGTTCCTGATAAATTTGCCATTGCTTAGTCCTATCCCCCACCGTCCCAAGGATTGGCCAAGTAGAACTGAGCAATATTATTTTGAGTTTCTTCCAAGCTTTGATTGGTTGATGCAACGCTATTTTTCTGTCCGATATATATTCAAACATTGCTTCCGCATCCAGTGTACAGGCCCAAGCACAAACGCTCTGATATTCCATTGTTGGATACTGGGATAGTTTTAAAAAGATTGATTCCATACTTCTCCTCCATTTTAAAAATATTTTCACCAGTTCAGCATGCAAAGAAGTTACAACAAATTTTTCTTGCTTTAAAGCGGTTTAGATAGAATAAAATCATCACCTTATTTTATAGATGAGCGATAAATCATTTACAACCCGTCAATAGAAAAGGAGTTTTTCATGCTAATCGGAATTCCAAAAGAAATTAAGAATACGAAACGCGGGTTCCTAATACCTGCTGGTAACCACAGCTTAGTCATGGGTCATCGCGTCCTTATCGGAAAACAAATGCTGCCTCTTGGTTCTGGCTTTTACTGATGCTGACTATCAAAACAAGAGTTGAAATTGCTGACTACTGTAGCTCTGGTCAGCTGAGTTGGTCGTGAAAGTGCTGCAACCACTAGCTTCTGAACATGGTTACTTACGTGACGACCTGCTTCTCTTCACCTACTTGCACTGCCGCTGCTCCAGAATTAGCAGATGCTATGTAAGCCAAAAACAACTGGATTGTTTATGAAACTGTCCGTGATTCCTAATCAATTACCACCCTCGTACCTAGAGTGAGCTGAGGCGTATGGCAGTCCAAATCGGTGCTCATTTCTAACTACAAGCAGGAGGTTCTGTGTCTTACTAGGTGGAAAAGCTGGTGTACCCAAAGGAAAGTAACCATCATCGGTGGCGGTGCCGTAGGACCCATGCTCCTGAATTGCTCTTGGTCTTGGTCACAAGTAACCATCCTTGATATCAGTGCTAAACGTCTCCGTTTTAGAGGAGGTCTTGGTCACCAAATTCAAACCTCATGTCCAACTCCATTTAACATCGAAGCCAGGAGATGCGGAATATTGGGAAGTTCTCATTCCAGGTGCGGCACCAAACATTGGTGACAGATGAGATGGTCAAACAAATGCGTCCAGGATCAGTCATCGCTGACATTGCCGCTGACCAAGGTGGCGTTATCGAGGACAGCTGACCGTGTGACAACGCACGATGAGCCTGTATATGAAAAACATCGGTGTGCTCCATCTATGCTGCTGCCAATATCCCTGGTGTGTGTTTCGTACTATCAACCATTGCCCCAACCAATGTCACTCTTCCCTATATCGAAGCTTGGGCTGAAGGTTTTGCATGCCACCCCTGAGGATGAGGGCTTGCGCCAAGGATTACTACTTATCAAGGTTACTTAACCAGTCTCCAGCAGCCCAAGGTCTCGATAAAAACATACCCAATTGATGAACCAATCTACAAAATCTAATTATCAGATAAAAGCAGAGCAATTCCACCTGAACTGCTCTTTTTGCTATTCTGTTTTCTTGACTTTCACGCTCTTTTCATTTTTAACTGAGCTGGGTCATAAGCTCGGATAATCTGAGCGACAACTGATGATGAACCGCTATCCTTAGCTGGAAAAATGAACAAAGTCAATTTGATGAATGTTCTTGAGTTTCTCTTGGGCATCAATCAAAACCGATTTGATATTCCGTGGCAGGTCAATCTGACTGATATCTCCATTGACAATCATCTTAGAATTAAAGTCAAACGAGTCAGGAACATTTCATCTGCATGATGGTCGTATTTTGCGCCTCATCGAGAAATGATAAAGGCATCATCCAAAGTCGTCCACGCATATAGGGCAAGGGGGCGATTTTCGATAATTTCTTACGCCCATGAGACGAGTCGTTTGGTCTTTTCCCCAGAATCTGATCACAAGGCATCGTAAACAGGTCTAAGGTAAGGATCTACCTCTCCTTAAGATCACCCGGAAGAAAACCCAGACTCTCTCCTGCTACCACGCTGGACGAGTTAGATCAATCCTGCTTGACCCGCCCACGTTTAAGAGCTGTCACTGCCAAGGTCAATGCAAGGAAGGTCTTCCTGTACCTGCTGGCCCAATTCCAAAGGTCACGCATCGTGCCGTTTAACACTATCCACAAAGTTTTTGACCCAGTGTTGACACGGATAGGCTTCCTGTATTGTCCTTGATAATTTCTTCTTCTGTAAAGGGCGACAAACTTATCAATTTCATCGTTTTTGACCATGCTAATCGCAGTCACCACATCTGGCGTACCAACGGTCATCCCCCGATTTACCAAGACCATGAGAGTTTTGAATAACCTGACGAGCTTCCTCACAGGTGTTTCTTCTCCCAAAACCTGGACAATCTCCGTGATCGAGCATGAATCACTCACATCAGCCTTTTCTTCCATCGAAATCGCAGATGGTATGTCTCATTGAACCAAAAGATGAAACAGGTCATCTGGATGACTCAGCTGAATGTCTATTGAATGTTCCTTCAAATAGAACCCTCTCAATCCTTTGCTTTCTTCTTTATTAGAGCAAGGAGGATAAACTACGAGCCCAAACCCATTGAATAAAGTCTAGTGTTCTAAGTATTCTCGGCCAGATGGCGTCAAAGTCTCCTAGGTTAAAAAGAGAAACTGCATGTCTCTTCCCAAAAGCGACCTTTCCACCATCAAAATCATCTGTGCCGCATGATGACTCTTCAAAAGCTAGGGTCTGCCAAGATTGCTTTTGGGACTGTTACTTTTAGGTTTGCGCGTAGTCATGAGCCAAGTGTAAACATGATTTTCCTTAAGTAAGCCACTCCTAAATCAACTCTGTCCCAAACTGGTCTTGCTTGATTTTACCAGCTCTCATCGTGTCAAGCTGAGCGAGTGCTTTGAACTGACCTTTAGAAATACCAAAGGTTGCTTTGATGTCAGTCTGGAGATGACTTATCATTTAAGGTCATGAAACCCGCCATTGCTTTCCAAGCAGGTCAGCCAAAATCATCTGGAGCATCATTTTCCAACATCTCAAAGGGAACGTGGTTTGAGGAGAGATTCAAGGTACGGTCCACCTCACGGAAAACCAATGACACGCGTGCATCCAACACTTGCCCCAAACGTGTGGCTCTGCGTAGCGCTCGCTAGATGGATAAAGCCAAGCATGTTATTCTCTGCAGGTAAACAAAGGTTCTGACAGCTTGAGGCGATATACAAATAAGGCTGCTGTTTTGATTCTGCATGTTGTTATAAGCAGGACGTGTTAGACGCTGGAAAGTCTTCTTGATAGGCCAAGAGTCCCCAGGATACGGTCTTTCTTGTCTACCGCAAGACGGGATGTAGAGTTGGTCGCCCTTCTTGAGCTAGAGTCTTTCGCCTGTCAGGAGAATATCGAGGACACACACTGATTTCTTGCCAGAAAGTCCTGCATCCACAAAGACACCCAAGTCTCCTTACGAACTTCTGTGACACGTCCCCACCAAATTGGTCCTGAGTGGCAGTCACTTAGAGTAAGTCAAGCGGAGCTGTGCTTCACATCTGTATAGGCAAAACCTTTAACCGTATCCCCCACCGTATGTTGGCCTCTCTCCTTAGCAGGAGCATATGAAAGTCCGACCATCCTTTGCACAAAGTATCGGTCATTTTCATCGATGATGGTCCAAACTGATAAAACTTGTCGATTTAGTATGCATATTTCTTCTTCGAATAAAACCTAGCCAGCAATGCCAACTGAGCTTTTTCTGTTATCGATCAGCGCTCTCTCTTTGTTGGAGTAGCCTGTCGTTGCCGATGCGTCTGGCCAGCATCGTCTGTTACTGAATGTCTTTTTCAGTGAGTCTTCAATTCAGCCCTCAGTAATTTCTTTGCTTTTTCTTGTTTCTCAGCTTCCATCCATAGCACGCACGACGTGATATTGGTGACAGCCACTTTAGCATTTTCACCAATCTCTTTCACTTCTAGGCAAGGTCACGACGAGTGTCTGTACGAGCAGGATATACTAACGTAATCACAGAACCACCAGCTAGCTGCGTGTATACCAAGACCAGCGTTGCAGGTACACGTTCGATATCTTTCAATGAAGACTTACACAAATGGCGTTACCAACAAAACACGCGCTTCTGGAACGACGAAGCGATTTGCTAAGAGGTGTTTCTACTCCATAGTATTCTATATGTACACGGTCAAGCAAGCTTGCATTGGCACGACTGGCATCATGGATACCACCAAATTCACGAGCAAGTGATTGGTGAGACTGGAAATATTCCTTTCTTTCAGCTTTTTCAATCATTGCGTTAGCCATAATCTTTCTTATTCCTTTTCGATATTGCTTCTTGAAACTGTTGTTCCTGATATTTTCAACATACAGCACATACACGTTTGATGTCGCCTGGTTGGTTCATATTGAAGACAAACTAAGTCACGTCGCTGTCCATTGAGAGGGCTAGTTGCTGAACTGCATGATATTTAAAGACCTCCTATTGATAACGTCACGGTGAGTCACCTTCAAACTTAACGGTCTGTCTTGTCTTTCTTAGGATCGGCATTTGCAAACACTCGTCGACGCCACTTTTTAGCCATAAGGATGGCATCTGCTTCCGATTTCTTAGCTGCACGAAGAGCCGCTGTTGTATCTTGTTGAGAAGCTACAGGTGAACCAATTCTGCACCAAAGATAACGATACTGGCCTTTTTCAAGGTGATGTATGGGCACGTCCACGTACGTGCAAGTTCTGCCACTTGTTGCATAGCAATGGCTGTTTGACACATGCGTATCTCACACCAATCTCGTTGCAATGAATCTGCCACTCACAAGAGCATTCATGCACAGTCCTAAGCATTCCTGCGTAATCTGCCTGCACGCGTCCATTCCTGTTTCTGCTGCATGGTAATCTCCACGCCAGAGACTGCTCCACTGATACCGCGGCACTTGATACCTAAGCTAAGCACTTTTGAATCCTTTGCGATTGTTTGAACTGTTTGGACATCAATCTACGCTACGTTCACCGGCAAGCGGCTTCACCTGATAACCTCGATTAAATATTACGTTTGTTACGTGATCTCGCCATTTTCACTCTCCTTTTTATCCTGTACCTATTTTGTCGACTGAATTTCTAAGATTTTGCAGGATCACAGAGCATTCTTTTCAAAAATGAGACCGTTAAAATTCCTCTAAGCCGGCACGCTCTGGGCACTCACAACGAGCCTTCTCTTATCACGGGATACGCTCGCCTTCCAACTCTCTTTGATAATCCCTAAAATTGACATTCATCGAGTTGGAAAATGCTTTGCTGTCAGCATGGGTGATGTAATGAGCTAGCTCTGATATGCCGTCGTCTTGGGAGTAGCCCCGCTTTCCTCCTGAAGAGACTGAGCCAGTGAATTCCCGTGCAAACCAAGTTTCCGGGAAGGCTGCTGACTCAACATAGCCTTCACACCAATCATCTGACCGCAGAAAGAAGAGGGTTTGGCTGTTTCTAGAAACTGATAGGTCTGTTCAAGAAGATCGGTGAATCCATATAAGAACTGCGGTGCAAGGACACCATAACGAACAAACTCAGCATTTTGCAAGACCTGAACTCATTTGGAAAACACGCTTTAGTTCCTCCCCATTTTGAGGTGGGTCTGAAACCGACGATATTGTAGAGGCTACTACAGCCGCATTGTCCTGACGAAGTTGAACAACGCGTAGCAAAGTCGGAATCTCGCCATCACGAGGTCCTGCGTAGTCATCTGACACCCAGACCGACTGGCCTCTATAGGGCCATGCGCTACGGCTCTAATGCTCATTGTTTTGCCATGCGACTTTGATAGGCATACAACCTCTCGTGCACTTTTCTTTCGAAAGAACTGAGCGGTGCTTCTTCTGCACTGACCAAGGCCTCATGGAAACCCATAAATTTTCGCTTTAGTGCATGCGCATTGAGGCAGGGCTGCCTTCCCTTTATCATAACGAGACCTGAGATGACCTGCTACCAAGCATCAATAGCGTTGGAGATCGATATTAGGCGCCGCCGCGCCGTAGAAATAGAAGCCAGCGCCACCACTGGCGTGGCATGAATCTTCAGCCAAGGCATCGCTAGTCAGCGACCAGAAGGACAACCTCAGCACACTCAGTCGGCAATTCCGTAATTTTCACTCACGAACCACCTTCAATTAAGGGATGGTTACTGCCTTTGTCGCATCTGGGAGGAAACCGTCACGACCCACTGCAAGTGCGCCACCAGCAGGTGAACACGTGAGCAGATTCCAAGATGACAGAACCCAAGGGACGCATTTCTTCCTTGAGGAGCCTGGACAGCATTTGTAAGGTGAGCATCCCACGCAAGCGAATTGGAACAAAACCGTTAACCCAGCAAAATTGTCTGCTGTGCTGTGTAGGCTTGACACCACGCATTTCATGCAAAGTTTAACTGGAATACCACATGCTCTGCGATTTGGTAGGCTGCTTCAGAACCCGCCAGCAACTGAGCAATTGATAACATTGCATAAGATTGAGACACGACACTACTACTCTTTGGGAGTGTGTGGAAGACAGTCACATGAGCCAAACTCGAACTTACTCGCTTTCGAGTTTCGTCAGGCTGAAAAGTCCACAGGACTTACTTGCTTGGAGTTTCTGGGCTCAGGGCTGAAAAGTCTACAGGACCCCACATGCTTTCTGGAGTTGCTTGTTTAGGCCAGAAAAGTCCCTTGATCTTTTCAATTCTGTACATTCTTTCTCATCTTCTAGCTAGTATACGTACAAAGGAAGAAGGCAAACTTCCTGTTTAGTCATTTTTCCTAATCGTGGTAGGCAGTAGCTGGAGCTGGCTATTCCACTGGTAAATCTTTAGCAACTTCCTTTGATAGCTTGATTTTTCGAGCACCTTTGCTGGATGCGGGGATCGATTGGCACGTCTTCTCATGTCTTCTCCTCCACATCCTTGGCTGGCACCTTCAACAATGAGAAGGTATCTCGCCCTTGAGTGGCGTTTCAGCGTCGCTTTCACAATTCAGAGACCTTTCCTCTTAGATTCTTCATAAATCTTTGGTCTATTCTCCGACCAAGACTGACTAGTCAGCGTAGACTTCCCAGCATATTTTCATCGTATCTGCCACACGATGAGTAAGCGATTCATAGAAAATCTGGGTTTCTGGATAGTCTTTTTCGAGTCGAAAAATTGCTTTGCTGGCCTGACTTTTCTGGGTAAAAGTCGCAAAGATATGTGGCTGTGGTGCTAAAAACCACTGGCAATCAAGGCTGGAAACCTCAGAGGCACTCTGGAAACTGGCACAACTGTAATTTCTTCCTCAGCTAGCTCGTCAACCAAATCATGTACCAGGGTCTGAGATACTAGGCAAACTCTGCATCGAGACCTGAGCAATACTTTGCTCTGTTTCTCAAGGAAAACCAGTCACCATTGTAGAATTTTTCCTTGGCATTATGCTCATGAAAACTTGATTTGTTTGGTCGAAATAAGTCAAAATGCTTGAGCAAAGACCGTACTAGGCAAAGGTCTAGCCGCAAATCCAATCCACTGCTTTCGTCTGGATGGTCACGAAAGGTCATATCATCTAGATTGCCAATCGGCGTTGCTACTAGACAGCTTGCCATAGGAGACCGCCCTCTAAAACCTCGGTTCGCATGCTTACTCCTGTATAACAACTCGTCACAGAACACACATTCTCGTCCTGTTCTCGACGTTGCCCATAAAATCATTACAAACGTGAAATCCGTCTTATAAACTGCGGATTTAATCTCAAATGCGCTTGGCCTCTGACAGGAGCATCTCGCCCACCTCACCCAAGCGTTCGCGCAACTTATAGAATTTTCTCACGAAGAGCTGTATTTTTCCTCTCACCAGGCTCTCGCGATTTTTCTTGATGGCTCTCCAGATCGGCCAAGGTCACCTACAATAATTGTTGTGGTGTCCAGTTTTCATCCGTAGCGCGTCAACAATTCTGCTCCATAAACCAGCCTCTTCTTTCTTTATCGTTCATTTTTGAGTTTACATTTCTTTCGCAAGACCAGATATTCCACGCATTTTGAAAGCTGACATTAGCTTCATACATTTTTCTAGCTTCTCTAGCAAAGTCCTCGTAGAATTTCCTCACTTGCTGGCCGTAGTTCCCGCCCACAGAGGACTTCTAGAACCCGCAAAACCCGATTCCTTGTTTTTCCTTGTCGCTGCCGGCTGGCTAATTTAGCAACCCGCAGATAACTTCTCTTTTCTTATCTACCCACAACCAGGTCATAGCAGGTGCCACTTCATCGACCAAGGTCCAAAAACTCGCCTGATTGGCCAACTTCTTCTGCTTCAGCTGTTGCGATTGACTAAAACTCCGGGCTTGCAAAGAATTGCTTTTTCTGTAACTCAGTCCCATTTGTTCCAAGAGCAAGATGAGTTTTTCTTCTTGCTTTTAAAATGCAAAAATCTGGGTTCGTCATGGATGGTCGGTAAAATTTCTTTCCTCATCGCTGGCCAAGAAGAAAACGAGCAAACTCACTCTGTGCTCTCTGCACGACCCCTGATGGAGCAGCTGTAGCTGTGGCTGCATTTCTCAGCTTGCTCGATAATACATACCTGTTGCTGGCTTTCTGTTCCTCGCTTTCGAGAAAATTGTCCCACCACCCTCTAATCCGTTCTGTCTTGATGACCTGATTGACTGGCTTTTCTTAATCAAGGCGAGCATCGGGAAATTCTTCCTGTTCAACCAGCTTTGCAGTTTCGCATTTTCTCACATGGTAAAACACCTACCTTATCCGGTACAAAAAGAGGCTCTGGCCACAAATTGCGCTTACTTCCAAGCTTCGCAAAGAAACCTGGCAAAGATAGGCGATTGAGCTGGTCTCGTCTTTGAGATTACGGACAAGCGTGTCAAACTGGTCTGGCTGCCAATCCTTGAAGGATCTGATCTTTGTTTCATTTTAGATAATCCCACTCTGTCAACAAGACATCCTTGGTCGTTTCCACGTCTTGCTCCAAAGGGAGACTGGCATCAATCTTGACAACATGATTTCCTTCTTTGGTCCAGAAGAGAAAGATAGCCTGTACGAACTTTTTATGCAAGTCCAAACCTTCCAAATCCAAACGATCGACTCGCGGGTCACTTATGGTGGGCAGCATATGCGCCAGTCCTCTTCCACTCGATGTCAAAATAGAGGGTCAAACTCAGGTCGAGGCCATCTGTCGCAAAACTGATTGAGCCACTCAATGGTTTCTACGTCCAAGCCATTGCACCAAATCTGATAGGCAAACGGAATCCATCGATGACACAACAGATCGTCACACCAACTTGCACAGCTTCTATACTAAGAACTTTTCCACTGGGTGCTGTTCGCGACTGCGACAGAGGAAGGAGCTCTGGCCTAGCATCCATCTGAGTGCGACTTGGATCCAGAATCACTCTGAATCTTCTCCCACTCAAGACTCCGCCTGCCCACGGTCGTCAGCACCCTACTCCTTTTTCCTCTATTGGGAGCAGAGCTCTGTAAAACACTGCTGGTCTTGCTCTGCTCCCCTGGTCCTGAAGAGACTATCACTTTTTGAATACGTCTAACTTGTATTTCTACTACTTTCTATTCTATCAGAGGGTCTGTGACAATCTGTCTGTCACATTTCGACTAATTTCAATGAAAATCAAAGAGCAACCAGGAAGCCAGCCGCAGGCTGTACTTGAGTACGGCAAAGGTAGAAGCTGACGCAGTTTGGAATTTGATTTCTTCGAAGAGTATCAATCCACCATTACAAAGAGCAGGTACAACCACCTCTCTTTACTTCATCAGTTTTAGTCTCTTTGTTTGTAGCGTTATCGCTCTTACATACGTCCTCTAAAGGCGCGTGCTTCTAAACTAGCTACACCAGCGATAGTTGATCCTGCCTTGGGCCATGCAAACTTGAGTTCAAAACTCCAGGATGTCGTTGACCAAGGACCAATTGCCCAGCTCCTACGCAGTTTGAGACGCCATTCAAGGCCGCTTTCGTCGGTAACTCCTGTCTGAACGCTCCGCATCTGCCAAGGCCCTGAGATAAAAAGATAGACAAAGTGCTGGGTTATCCACAACCTGCAAGACCTGCCATGCTCGATTAATCCTTTCCCCAAGTTCAACCAAGAGACCAGCCCTGGCTGCAAAGCTGACAAAAGAGCCTCACTCATCCTCAGTCTCGCAATTATTAGGAGATGCCAAGGCACAACTAATCACTCTGACCAATAGAAGTAGGGGTATTTGGCATCATACGAATACCTCGATGATGACTTGGGATAAGACTTCATAGTTTTTCTAAAGTCAATCCAGCTGCCATGGAACCAAATCAAAAGAAAGACTCTTCTTTTTCAAGGATAGTCTGGCATTGAGGAAAAAGCAGTTCAGAAACTGTGAGGTGTCACTCCTAGATCGCATCTGCTTCTGCGTAGATTTCTGTCATTATAGAAGCCTGACCACCCAAGTTGGCGCGACATGAAAGGACTACCTTGTCTGTGGTCTCCTACGCACACAACAAGGGTGAGAATCTTGAGCACCCGTCTTGACCTTGCAAAACAGCTCTACAAACTAGCTCTCTATATTCAAACCGAGTAAATCTGCAATTTCACTCTCTTACTCCCTGATCATCCGTCCACCAGTAACCACATACTTATAGCGAGTCAATTTTAAGCCCATTGGACCATGCGCATGCAGTTTCCTGAGTAGAAATCCCTCAGCTCTACACTCTAAACCAAATTGGCCACCATCGGTGAAACGAGTTGAAGCATTGACATAGACTGCCGCAGAGTCCACTTGGATCTGTAAAGTGTTGCCAGCTGCAGCATTTTCCGTCATCAAGCAATGGCATCCGAATGATGGCATTGTGGGCCTCAACATGGGCAACCGCTTTCTCTAAACTGTCACAACCTAACTGCCAGGACATAGTCTAAAAACCGTGTGTCAAAAGTCTCAGTGCTCAGCTGTTTGGCCTGGAAATAAACTGACTTGCTTTGCTACTCGAATCGAATTGAATTGGTTCCAGTCCATCATCTGTAAAACTCAACACTTGCTCCAAGCGAGGATAGTGAAGCTGCTGCCTGTCTTCATGAACCAGCAGAACCTCCATGGCATTGTACAGGAGGAGGACTGGTCATTTTGCATTGCATGATGCTAGAGAGAGCTCTTTGTCTTCGTTCTTTGTCGCGTCTCACTGCAGAAACATGAATAATCCGCAGTGCCTGTCCGATAAACTGGTGCTATAGCATTTTCAACCACGGCATGACTCAAACCAGCCTTCCACGAGGAGCATGTCTATTTGATAGCCCTTGGCTCTCACTCATAGCATAGCTACTTTCACGTGCTGCACTTTCACCAGTTTGAATCACATCTAGTGAATGTCGTTGTTCCAAGCCTCAAGGCTTTGAATAACTGCACAAAGCAGCTTTTGAGAGGCATCCTCTACTACTGCATGAAGAAATCAAACGGCATTTCCAGCTCTTTAAGAGCCAAAGCAGCTGCCGCATCAGACGTCTCATTTGGACGACTTTCATAGATAATACCAAGAACCTCCATAGCACCCAATTTGCTCTTTTGCAGATAACCAAACCAGCTTTTCAAGATGATTGGTTTCAAAACTGCACCGATTGATCTGGTAGCAGTCCTCACTCGTACGAATCAATTACATATGGTTTTATACGCCCTGCATCCAAATAAAGACGATCCAGCATCAGATCGGATATTACCTCGGCTGCCTCATATCGAGGGTATCGGCCGCTAAAATCTCCTGCTGTAGCAGCTACTAAGTATCTGCCATGTCAGCAAGGCTTGGTTTTTCGCTTCACTAGCTGTGCTGTTGATCGATTTTTAATGCATGTACTCTGTTCAAATTGTTCTTGTGTACTTACCCATGGTTTACCCCTGTAAATCTCCAGTAAAGAGTAGCTGACTTTCCAGGAGCAATGGAAACCAGTCATCACGGTGAACTCACGATACCCTCGGCTTGAGGAACGCGCATCCTCCAAAGCGTAGAGTGCTCCAAAATTGCACGCGTCCTTTTCCAAGTGATTTTCCACTTCTGTCCCTGTCACTGTCACGATATCACACGTAAGAAAAGTTCCTTCTGCTTCGTCAACAATTGTAGCTAAAAGGAGACCTCTTCCATGTTGAGAGAGAGCTCTGCAGCCCTTTATCCACCCAAATAGCCTCCCTGACTCGAGCACGAAAGCTAGCTATTGCTCTGGGCACGAGACCTCTCTGTCAAACAAAGTAGGAACCATCTCTGGTCTCAGCCGCCTCGACTGGCAGCATCAGCTCTATCAAGATGAACAGATGTACAGGAACTCCTGATTCTGCTGCAGATAGTCGCATCATGATTTTGCTGGTCATGCCCTCGCAGTCCATTTGCTGAGCCAGCTCCACCAGCCAGCATCAATAACTGCACAGATTAATGGTCTCGATTCGCAAGCGTTTGCATTCTTTTGGATCTGAATCAGATTTGTGCATAGAGACCGTCCATCATGTCAAGCTGTACGAAACGGTTATCTGCTTTTGGACGCGAGTGGCCGCCACCTGAGGCACTTAGCGTGTCATTGTCCTGACCTTGAGCCTGATCTACGACGACACTTATCATTCCCGTTTGATGATAGGAATCGCACCATCGGCTAAGTAGGAACTGACAAAGCCTGATGGGCACTTTATAGCGACGTTTATCGACAAAATCATCCTAGGTCAGCAAGATTTGTGCAGAAACGATTTGGCGCAAGAGAAGATTGGTCGCATCTTTCCAACAAAAGCCCCTTGCCCCACCGCTGCTGCTGAAGCCTGTCATTGTGCAGCACCTTTGTCGGACGCTTTTTAAACTTGTCTCCAAAACCAGCCGCAATGGCACCTCGACGACACCAAAATTCCACGTGACCAGCCTCGTGCAGCGTGAGCCAACTGCTGGTAATACCTACCTTTACTACGATAAACTCTCCATCGCCTGTCAGAGTAGAAGTCTCACCTTACCAGCACAATCCGTTTGTATTTCATGTGTCTCACCTGATTTCTTCGCATTTATCCATGTAACATGACCGAGAGGAATAGAAAGAGTTGATAGGAAAACCGCCACTAAGAATAGCGGTTAATCGTGTTAAGCTACTAATGAAGTTGCTCTATGATCTAAGAGTAACTAGTGCTACGTATAGAGGTACACATACACACTGAAAGGCTTTTAAATAAGCCTTTTCATATTGTTATAATATACTATATAATTTTTACTATAAAATACAAAAGTTTACACCTTATGCCCCTTGTTCTCTGCCCTGGTTATTTTGACAAAACACCGTTTTTGGACAATAATCGTTTCCGCCATTTGCCTCCCTATTCTTCGCTAAGTACGCTGAAGAATAGGATTTGTAATTTCTGGTCTCTAACTCGTTCAAAATGCGTGTTTTGACAAAATACAAACTAATTTTGTTGACATCAACAAATTGACAACTGCGCTTTATGAGGTCATTTGTGTTGATACCAATAAGTCAATTTTTCAGGACACAAACGCACTGATTTTAGACCCTTTGCTACTTGAGATCACGTTTGGTCAGTTAGATATTTTCTCGTCTCAGAGTTAACAAAACCGCAAAGCCTGAGCCTGTGGTATGTATAAACATTTTAGCAAAAGTTTTTCGTTTCATGAAATGTCAAATCAGGGAGCATTTAAGCTCCTCCTGAAATAACGGACACTCGCTGGTCGGTGCACGGCATCCTGTAGATATTCTCATGCGGTGCAGGAACCTTCTGCCCTCAAACGTCTTCGCTAATGTTGTTCCGCAACCATTATATCACATTTCTATTCCTCGTCGTAATCGCCAGTCTGGCTCACTTCGTGAACTCTGGTCTGCTGCCATACGCCCATCTGCAGGAAGCAGATACGTCCGTCATTGTATCGTACAAACGTATCGGATTTCATATCGCGTGCAGCATCACTAATACCACTATCGTACATACTCATCCATCCTGTCTGCGATCGAACCATCGCGGTTAGCAGTGACCATACGCCAGCGATTTCTCCTTCGCCAGGCCATCAGCAGCACTCATCGGAACCAATAATATTTACCATCTGTATGTTGCAAACCATTTGTCTGCATACATACATCCATTTTCACCAAGTAGAACCAAGAACGGTTTCTTCTTACACAACTCACTCACCAGCAGGATGTGTCCGCCCGCATTGCGATACCACATCCTCTAGAGTCGTCATTGCCATATCCAGCTTTCTACTTCTGTGAGCAGCATCTGATTTGTCAAACGGTCTATAGTAATATGGTCAATCCGGCATACATCCAAATGTCGTCATGGTCATTCAGTGATCTCCATCAGCGGTAGTCACAGTGGATGATATTGTTTTCATCGATAAACATGCCGGTGTGCTCAAGCCAGGCTCCGGCTAGAATATCCACGACGACCCTAGATGAAGATGTCACCACGACGAGCATCCCAAGGCGCGTTCTCAGAGATCAATGTGTAATCCGCATAATCAAATCTCAGCAACAGTGTTCGTACTCTGTATTGACTCGCCCAACCAGCAGATGCGCAGCGCCACCGTCTCCCGTAGGCGTGCAGTGTATACAGCAGAAGAGCAACGTAGCTATCTGGACCATTACGGTGGTCCATGTTGTAGCTACTTTGCTCTGTTACGAGCATACTGCTATAGCATGTTTCGTTATTTTACGTCTACTTAGCCTTTCCACGCATCATTCATCTGTCTAACTGCTGACTCCCAGTAAAGCGTATCCAAGTCTCTTGGCTCAGTCGCTGATGTTGTATTTGTTAGAGCTCTGCACTGAATTCTTAGTGTGCGGGCTTTGTTCCAACTTTTCTTCTGCCTTTAAAACCAGTTATGCAGAGGCGACTTCTGTTCAACGGCATTTACCGCGTTCTTGGCCAAGATTTCAAACGATCTGATGGTCTTTTCCTCACCCTTTGGTGAGTGCGTCTTTGACTGCCTTGACTCGCCACCTCCTGCCAAAATAACCAGGATGCTGACTGCACCCAGTTGGAGTACCTCCTCATTTTCGATTTGTTGCATGTTACTCTCTTTTCGATTTCTTCCATGCGGTCGTTCATGCGACCATTTCTTTTTGAATGTCTCCGACCGCCATGAGTGATTGTTGTTAATTCTGCAGTGTTTTTCTTAGGGTGAGTCATCAAACGCCTTCTCTGTCTGTTAGAGTTTTCGGCCTTTGACTGCTCGTGCAAATCCATAATCTTTCTCTCTCGCTTGTCCGAAGTTTTGATTGAGACTGAATCGATAATACAGACAGCAGATAAACAAAATCGCCTCGCCACCTGACTATGAGCGATCAGTTTCTTCAATCGGCGATGTTACACCTCCTTCACAAAATTAAATTTCCTGCCACGGAATTTCCAGAAGCAACTCCAGGGATGCTTAGCTGTACTCCGATACACCGATATCGAGCAGCAGCTCTATTCTGATAATGACTGCTCCATTTGATGTCACAATCACTGCTGTCTCCGTACATGTGACACTGACGTGACGTTCAATATAGTCTGCGACTCAAACATTGTCTTTGTTTGAGTGGAATTTTAGTTGACCTTTCTAAACTCAAACCGTGCTATTCTGTTCTATTAATCCACTTCTGACTTCTGTTCATCAGTCAAATAATCTGAGTAATCGAACTCAGATGCCGCTTTGTTATTTTTGATACCAATTTACTTTAAACCCTGAAACAAAATACCGTTTGAGGAATCAACTCGACTAGGCTAAGAATTCTGCTTTTGATGGCCAAGATCTCCAAAGTGACACTATATCAGGAATTAATTTTTAGTCTTATATTCTGAATTATCTCAGTATTTGTACCTGCATTATAATCACTAAATGGCAATCCCAATTCCATAGCTAACCCTTCTTTGATGTTGTCGGCTACGCATTAATCTTCGGAACCAAATCGTTTTGTAATCTCAACTCAGCTTGAGCACTCATGAGTACAGGTTTACTGCCTTTTGCCAGCAATCGATTTGATGTTTACATGGCTAAGGATCGTCTTAAATGATTTAACTCACTTTAGTGATCTATATACCAGTATCATTTATTCCCATAGCGATAAATGCATACCATGACAATCCATTTATTGGAGACAGAACAGCATCTCAAATTTGACGGAGCCAGCTTAATATTTTTCCAGAAAACCTGGATTATAAATTTTATGATTAAAACTATATCCACTTGTTGATTAATCATTATTTGAGTACCCAGAATATGGCTTATCCCTGTCTTTTAGATTAATATTAATATTATCGTTGTTGCTGGTGTAATCTAAGTCCTCCAGCCATCGGTAGTGCTGTTCCCAGCGTCAGTGTAATGCACAGTAGTCTGAAGGTCGGCAATCAGCCCTTTCAATCATGCCATACATTGTTTAATAATGATTTGTAGTCTCAATACAGTATCATTAGAATAATGTGAGCTCCAAGATAGTATTGATGTAAACCAAACAAATATCTGTATTCTTGCCTGTGTAAAAGTTGCCCACTAGACATCACTGAACCCCTGACTAGCTCAAACTTATTTTCTATAGTATCTAAAAGGAAGATGAGACGTAAGAATCCGCTAGCAGTAAGTTTGAAGATTTTCTGTTCTCTATCGAGTAGCACTTGCACCTTTGAAACAATAATTCACTCTGTTCTCCGAATCCGATAAACTAAACGCTGTATCAATTGTCATAAAATTATTTCCTAGGCTTGTACACCGAATCGATTATGCTTATCCTGCGCATATTCTTGAGTAGCCAATTGTCTCTAACGAATATGGAATTAACTGTAAATGTAAAGGCACTCTTATACATAATAGTGCAAGTATGACTTGCGTTGACGTGATGTTCTTAACGTTCGCCAAAGCCATCACGGTTAAACTCTTTATTTTGGAAGTCGTAAACAAATATATTCTGATAAGCCAGTTATTCGTAACTAATGCTCAAATTATCATTTGGAGCATAATTTTTATTTCCAAACGAAATCCATGTATCTAAGGATACTATATTCTTGCGATCAGTAGTGTTAATCAGTCGAATAAGACGCCGAACGGGTGAGGGCTGTCTGCGCGATTGATGTTCTGTCAGGTTTCTCGCCAGCTTAACTGTTGTGTGTGCAACGTCACGTTTAAACAGGTCGAAATCAATCTTGTACTCCAGTTTTGTGGATTACCTCCGCTTTAGTAGCCAGATGATGATACGCTACTCTGATGTTCAGTCAGATAATGCTTTCTTTCAAGCTCTTCATGCGTGACAATCTGAGAACAATCTCATCTCAGCTGCTTTCCATGAAGTTCTTCAGTTTAGCGTACGCGTCTTGATATCCTTTAAGATATCTGGCACCAATAGCTGTTATTAGATTTTCAAGTTGTTATTCATAGTAATCACGCTTTCGCCGCATGAGAGGTCTGCTACCAGGTCAACATTGGCAAAATTCGTCACATACGACGTACTCTGAGATCCGTCAATTTTTGCACATGAGTGCAGTCTCAACATTCCACTTCAAGCTGATGATCTCAGTGCTCTCCTTGAGGCATCATACCGTCTGTGATACTCCCATCACCAAGAATGTCATTTTTCACCGTCTCTTTTCGCCTGCTCGATAGCCTGTTTCGCATTAACGCAGCGTTGTCAATCTTGTATCGACCAACTGCTCATCGCTTTGCTATCCGCTCCCCAAGCGCCCGGAGCTGGAATGCAATTAATTCTACTTGTATCCACATGTGCTAACCTTTCCTAAGTTATAAGTGACAGGCGAGCAGGATTCTGGAAATTTCCCGTGACATACTCCACCTTCAGCTAAGTTGTCTTAGAACTTCTTCATGCGTATATCCAGCTCTTTGAGGATTATGAACCACCAAGAACCAATTCTTTATCTGACCTCTTCAATTTCCTCGTAAGTTTTCTGATCGCTTGAAGATATATCCCCAACCCGGAAATTTCTACACGGTATTTACTGTCTGGCAGAATGCTATCTAAATTAAAGCCACAGCTGATCTGTGACGACGGCTTTTGTCTCTAAACTAATATTTATCTCGGTTAGGTGATAGAGCCTTGCCCTCAAGAGAAGCTAATACCACGAAAATTTTCACTTTCGTAGTTCAAATCTCTAAAGTAGAGGACAAATCTCGTGCTTATTGTTGGTCGCTACCATCAATTTGAACCAAATTGGTTGTATTAACTTTGTGCTTTGTTACAACCCATTCTGCGCCCTTTCTCATCTTCAACCAAGATGTCATCTCTAATCTGCAACGACTCAAAATTGCTGTACAAGTGGTCTTATGTAGCCATTGCCACCCAGCCAGTCGCAGCGTCAGCATGCTTTTCAACTACGTAGAACTCATCCTCAGTAGGTAAACCGTCGACACAGTTTCCTCTAGTGAATATCGATGATCGAGTGCGCATCCTCATCGTTGCTACAGGTGCGCATCGTCGTGAAGTTTTAGCTTTTGCCTGTACCTCCATCAATTTTCGTAGTTGTCTCTGTCAGCGGTAGTCTGGACATCTTTGACCTGTTTCTTTGACACTCATCTCAATCTCAGAAATGCCTTTGGTCTGTCTGTCTTGGTCTTCTTCGGCACTTTATAACCCAAACCAAGCTATGATGACTGAGTAGCCGCTGGCAGTACGTTCATGAAGAAATGCTCTGCTTTGTTGTAAGACGTCCATCAAACACTCTCGCCATAGTTCGCCAATGGCTCAGTCCAAGGCGCTTCAAGTTCTCTCGTACACGGTCCGGAAGCGTTTATTGACAATAAATGAAAAGTCAATCGCTCCACGTTTGCGCAAGTTAATGTACATGTCGATGCTTGATCTAATGTACTAGCTCACTGGTTGCTACTTTCATTGTTTTCACCAGTGCTCGCTTCGCCTGTCGGTGCAGGGAATTTCCAAGCGTTCTGCTCCGCATTGCTGTTGGTTGTTCCGGATCGCTGGTGCAGGCTGGGCAGGCGCTTCTGCTACCGCTGTTCAGCAGTCGGTTGCACTGGTGCTGGTCCAGATACTGACCATTAGGAACCTGCCCAGGCTATCGTCAGCTGGTTGGGGTTCTGGTTGAACTGGTGGGGCTAAGGGACAGGTTCCAGTAACGTGTGTTTACCAGCAGGTGAGGTGCTCTCATGTCCTCTGTTTATCCTCATGCTCGTGTCTAATGCCATTGCGTTTCTCAAGCACTTCCCAAGCGTGCAAAGATTCGATATCGTCAGTATTAGCAAGCTGGACCCTTCTGCATACCTTCTTCCATAAGCTGATTTGTTTAACCGGCGCTGCAGTCGTTTTTGTACAATTGTTCTGGTTTTTGACAATGGCATCATTGGCCGTTCTACGAACTGTTTCTAGGACTTGAATGATTTTTTCATCAGAATCGCCTTTGGTGGTCTCCACCAATTCACGAGTGTAATACGTGAAAGGTTGTTCACGGATAGTTACTACTGTTTTGTCAACCTGAAAAGTTTGTTTTCTACTTTCAAAAATCTCACAAGCATCAATCTTCTTTGAAGTGCTAATATGGGTACTATAATCATTAACCATGCGACCACATCGCAGAAGCTGATTCAATTTTTCAGGTGGAGAGGCGAAACAAAGACCGGTAACATTATCAAAAGCTGCTGAATTGCCTCATGTTCGGTCCGTATTGATTTGCATATTGTGCATCGGCATGATCTGTACCACAATGGTTTTCAAAACGAAATTTTCATAGTTCTTTTGCAGATAAAATAGCTTGCATTGCTAGATAAAGAGCCCTTCAGTATTTTTGAGAGACCCTGTTATTGCAATCCGAACCAAATATAAGCCTAAAAACATAAATCTTACGTCCTCTGTTTTGCTATGGGGAAGCTTCCACACCAGGTTCAAATTGAATAGGATTACCTTAATCTTTAGCCTGGGAACACCTGCCAACTTCCCCAGGTGCCATCTTACACTTTTGTTCTAACAGCAGTAAATGTATTCGTACGACAACTACAACCACATTCTGACCAATTCATTTTCGTTATTGGTCACATACAGATACCTCTACCTTCTGTGAATTTTTAAACCCAAAATGTATACCTGTTTCACCATACATTGTTCCAGTCGTTCACCCCTCTTAGCCTGTCTCTCGGTTATTTAGCTTGCGCCCTGTTCCGTCTTTTACCACGCTTGATATGAATAGTCAATTTAAATGAGAATTAAATCACTCTATTCGCTTAAAGTTCAACATTGACCACGTTGACCACAATCTGTGTCTTTGTGTAACGCTGAGATCATTCTGTTCCTGTGTGGCCCTGTCAACGCACGACTATCTGCTCATGGTCTCAAGAAGTTCTCTTGTTATAAACACGAAAGGCCCGTGCATGCCAAAATCATTCTGTTATTAACCCATTGCCCAGTTTAATTGCTGGGACCGATTTGTGATTTCGCCTAACAAAGGATTACACACAAAGTATGTTGAACTCCGCTATTAGCTTGTTCCACATTAGTGATGTTTCCCAAAACCAACTTTCTTGTGACACTTTTATAATGTTATACTTGGTCGAATGACTTACACCACCATTGTTTGCTCAATATCTGTAACATTCCCCGTAGTTTTCATACTCTAAGGTTCTTCGTATCATGAGGTTAGGCTTGTTGTTGACGCAGACTAGTTAAGTCTGTTTGATTCGCTTTATTTGTTGTTTGATTGCCGATAATCGCTTCAAGACACTTCAACATTACAGCAACCTTATGACGTGTGGGTTGCGCCAGCCTTGTTTTCCCATCGTTGTGCATCCTGCCCAATGATATCCCTGATCTCCAAGTTTTAACCATCTGTTACCTCCACTTATATTGAACTGTCATGTTTCATTAGAATTTACATCTATCACAGAGAACAACGTTTGATACATCTAATAACCCACTTGACCTCTCTGACCGAATCTGTATTAAAATTTACAAACAAATTACTATCTTGGTTTTTGATTGAACAATTTGATTATTTAATCTATTGGTTTATTTTTGAATAATATGGTATCAGTAATCGAGTAAATAATGTTTTTAATACTGAATAAAACCTCCTCTCAAAGGCTTCTCATATTCAAAAGGTGTCACTCCTACAACTGCATAACTTGCTCTGGCAAAGTCTACTGACGTCTTGAATAACCGTTCTTTTCACGCACTTGTTCACATTGCTATGCGTATATCCATATTTGCTGGTTTGATTGCATTAATGAAATAACCGACTCTAAAAGTCCGCCTGTTTCTCGGCTCCAGACTCAACTGGCAAGACCTGATTACGAAATCTACTGAAGCTGAGTACTTTCTTGCCAAAGTGTCGTCTAGTTTGAGGAATTAAAACCAAATGCGAAATGGTGGTCTCATATTGATCCGGCAACAAACACGCCTCTTCTCCACTCCCAACGTATCGTCATGTGGGCACAGTCACTCGTAGACTTCTTCAAATTCTTCGTTAAAGTAGAATTACAGATAGTTACTAAACTGAATGATGAATTGCTCTAACGAGACAGTCCTGTCTTTAAATAGTACTTCAGACCCTGAACCAGTTCTTTTTTCTGATATCCTTGATGTCCCTGTGTCTGAACGTATTCAGATGTTTACTTTTTACCATTAAACCGTCCTCAATGTTCCTTTATACGGCACCATAATTTGTCCTGTAAAACAAGTGCTAAATCAGTTTGGTTGTTCAGTTTTATCTGTCCATGTTGGTAACACTGTTGATGGTCATAGTCTGGGCTATTAATCACAGAGCGATAGATTACTGTAGGTATTACCTGAGTATTATGCCTAATTTTCAAATCCAAGAAACATTGTTCTAGGCCTTGTCTACTAGTTTCTTCTACTTGATTTGAAGCTGATAACCTGTCATCAACTCAAGTTTAAACTCAATATCAATTGGGAAACGTGTCGCAGCTGTAACTGTCACACGGTGGTTGATAGGGCGAGTCCACCTTTCCAGCATGTTCTATCGATCCAGAACGTTTTGCACCTTCTTGATTGTCTCGTAGATGCTAGGTTCAAATCATTGTCTAAAACAACCATACTCTTTAACTGTCTTGTTTCATTCCAAAACTGGATAGACCTGAACTGTGCCAACACCGTCAATTTTACGGACACGCTGAACGTACTGATGGTTACTCGCCAAAAAGGCTTCCTCTATTAACGTAAATCAAGAAGCGCTTTCTCCGCAATTCATCGTCGGTTTTCTGTCTCGCTAGATGTACAATTTCCTCAATACCGTGGTATGAGGTTCCTGTAGTCTCCACAAGGGTAGAGGCCATAGTAGCGATTCACACCCAGTCGTCTCTTTACTAATTTACTTCATATACTTGCTAGCTACATTAAATAACCACTCTTGTAGATGAGCAGCATCGTTGATTGTCGCAAACGAGAACCCAAAGCGATTTGTACGCCTTCCTTTCTCTCGTTTTGAACCCGCAAAGCGTACTGCTTTTTGATTTGATAACGATGTAGGCCAAACTCTTCAACCTTATAGTCTAAGTATTGACCGATAGTGTCAGGAAGTACCAGCAGATTCTTCTAACTGCATAAAAACTAGCTAACTCGTGTCAAGCAGGTGCTAATGCGTCATAGATGATAGAACCTTCCCGTATCAATATTTTCATTGGACACGAGAAAGAGCGTCATTCATCAGATAATCAAACGTGTATTTTCTAAGAAATCACCTATCATTAATCAGCGTCACCTCCTTTTCAACTTTAAATAAACTGGATATAGTATGGACTTGGAAGATAATAAAGCAATCGTCCTTGGTTTGTTGCTCGATGAAGAATACCCTTACACTTTTAATTCTTTTGTATCAACTAATACACGAAGAGAATTGTTCTCTCAAGGTCAGCTTTACAAAATCATAAGGCTTTCCAATCAAGCGCTCCAATTCTACTCCGTAGTTTGAAGAGTAGACTACCCACCAAACCGTTCCCCTAAGGCAAAATCTTTTCAACTGCTTGCCCCATGGCTTCTAAGCCGCTCACTATATCTCGTGTATTCTGTTATTTTCAGTACTTGATAAGTGTAGGATGGCAAAACAACTTCTTCAATGTTTCGTATATCTACCATCTTCACTCCATCCTTTGTAAAACGTAGTATAATTCGCCTGTTCTGGCTTAATCATTAAGACTTTTGCCCTGCTTCAAGATCATGGGAAACAATCCATCTCTTTATGTCCTCAGTATCTCCAGTGCTTAGTTTCTTTAACCATCGGACTTAAACTAAAAGGATCTAGGATTTCTAAGTCATTATTAACCTTTGATTGTCAAAGAGAAACAGATGTGACGGAGCTAAAAACAATGTCTGTTCTGTTCGTTCCATCATCTACTCCTTGCAGCAAAGACGCATGTCTCCTGCTAATATTCCAAGTCACTCTTCTTAGTCGAGGGGCTTTGTTCTTCTGAGGCTGACCAGCTTTCTTCCTTTCTGATACCTTCGATTTTAATACAAACCGAGCCTTGGCCATCTTGTACCTTTGGAAAGTGATGTCGTACAAAACATCCCTCATGAATACCGCTTTTCTTTTGTTGCTCGAAACTCTCAACTGTCGCAAGCATATTGATACCCACGCCAGAGATAATCGCTTACGCGTTTTCCCGTCCATGATTTTCTTAGGAGTCGAACAGGTCTCAGGCGTACCTGATTTATTCAGACATAAGAGCGAAAAGCGTTCTAGGGAAGAATGAAGGAAGTAACCCTCAGAGAAAGCCAGAAAACTCATCTGGGTTATTTTCTCCCATGCAATACTCGTTGTGACCCGTTATTTGCGCTCATTCTTCGTTTTTAGCTCTTCGATTGACAGGAAGTCAGTGACCCACCTTTGCAATTTACGAAAATACCAATCGCCATTTCTTTCTACCTCCTTACGCAATTCCTAGATCGCTATCGACCAAACCGACAATCTTTTCTTCAATTCTGTCAACCAATCATCGATATCCCCGTTCAGCAGCGCTATTTTCAGACGAGATGAATACTAATGAGAAGAATTTGTAATTGATGATATACCTTGTAATACGTATCATTTTGATATTTTTGTTTTTCAGTTTGACTCATTTTCATCTTACTGATGTTCAATAGCTTTGTTTTTTTCCATGAGCTATGACTAATGACCACTAGAAGGAATACTCAGTTTTTGATAGTTTGGTTCATTTGGTCAAATTTGTAGCCGTTCAACGACCTTCATCTTATCAGCGAAGCCTTCGTAATAGCATCACCAACACCTGACCAAAAGCCTTGTTTACCAAAAGCATTGCCATGTTGAGAAAGGATTTGCCATCCCATCCCACAAACTGCCTGGAGTTATCATGTT
>BNJU01001027.1_pt1 | contig 78990 bp, 100 predicted proteins | sample 8539281 | NCBI WGS metagenome assembly BNJU01 (sample SAMD00202456, study PRJDB9452) | human saliva metagenome | isolation source: human saliva | place: Japan
CTTTTTCTCAGACGCTCTGCTGTATGAAGATGGCGAAGATTTATATTAAATACAAAAAGTACAAGGGATATATGATACAATAGAAAAAGCTTTATTGAAGTTTCGATACAGCCTTAGTTGAAATAGGACAGTCACCGGAGCCGGTGAGGAGATATATATGATAGTGAAAATTATGGATTCGGGGACTTGAAGTGTATATATCTCACCCTTTATTATGGCTTGTAGAGATATTCACTCAGGAGAGATTGTCTGGAAAACAAAAATAGGCGGATATTTATAGTAGAAGTAAAGGAAGAAAACGGTATTATTTATTTCGGAACCGATAGCAACGGCGGCAAGTTCTTTCGCTCTTAATTTGCAGGATGGCAGTATAAAGTATCGTTATATACACAAGGGGAAACTTCAAACTTTATATTTTATAAAGACTGTGTATTACTATCGAATGAAAAAGAATAAAACCGATTTTAATAAAACGAAATGATGGCTACGTTATTTAAGGAGATAGAGTTTGAAAATATATAATAACCGTATATCAGCAGATGATTATTGTAAATGATAATTTGTATGCTATTGCATCTAAAAAGGATACTATTTATGCAGTATGTACCGGATTGACTTGAAATGTAAAATAAGGAGAAGCAGATGGACGAGAAGAATTAAAACAATACTTTATCGAGCTTAGTTTGGAATTCTGCAACAAAAATGAATGAAATAGAAACTGATATTTATCTAAAGTCAGAAGAAGATGAAGATGATGAAAGACTGGTTTGAGGAATTTACAAGCGGTACCATGTGTTTTTGAGGCATATTGTACGGATAAAAGCGTGTTTATGGTGGAAACTCGCAGCTTTGGCTGCCCTCCGGAATATTCAGGGATTGAATCTGCATACGAAAACAAAAAGTTGAGTTTAAAATGAGCGTAAAGCAGAAGTTATCTTTAAGACTGAAACTAAAGAATTTGGTGATACAGGCTATTTATTTGTTGTTGTCAAAAAGAAAATGGCTGGAAAAATTGACAGTTATAAAAGATGGAGTAACTGAAGAGAAAAAGTGGGTAAAATGGGATTTTTGTAGATGCAGGAATCCTCCATTTCATCAATTTGCTGAAACATCTCTTGTATAAAGCCAGCCATTACACGCATAGTAAGCTCTTCTCCACCACTGTCATACAAGACCTGTATACAGTAATGGAGAGAAGACATAATTAGTACATCATGCTTTATTCTATCAGCTTGTTGTAGTACTTTTCAACTGTTTAACATTTGCGGCTCTTTTCAGGAATCAGCTCATTTTTTGTCTGTATAAGCTCAGCCATTTCCTATATAATGGATGTAATATCTGCTGTCCTTCTTGTGTTAAATCATTATTTGCATATGATAGCTTTTATGATTCTTCCCTCAGAATCAAGAGGGTCCACCTTTAGCAGCTTATTTTCGTAAGCAAAAGTGCAGAAAAAGTAATGTGTTCCTGATACAGTTTATATATTCTATCAGGATAGCCCCTAAAAGCTTTGAAATAAAAACCCATATCGATTGACGATATCTTTGGCAAAAATATAACCTCATATGATAAACATAGTTTATGATGTCTTGTAGTTTCTCTTTCCTCGATATCCTTGATTTCAATAAAAGCTAAGATATGCCCAAGAAAATAAATTAACTGTCTCAAAATCGGGAATCATTTCTTCTACATTTCAAAGGTGAGGAGCGAAGCACATAGAGCTTCTCCTGATAAATTACTCCGACTCTTTTTCCTGAAACAAGAACTACATACTCCAAAGATAGGTTCCAGTGAAAAGTTTATTATTTCTTTACTATTGCTTTTTCAAGATACTTAGCAAAATTTTTGTAGTCATTTGTTGATCTCCTTTTATGTGGTTCTATTTCAATCTATTTGACTGTTACGTGTAAAATACAAATTCTAGTTAGCAGGGCTGATGGGTTTGTTTGTTGATTGTTACGTGCTGACTAATAAACTGTCCAGACTCGCTCCGGTTTTTCTATGATGCTGTTTAAGAATGGTTCCTGCTGACGAAAACCTAACGCGCCTGCTTAGGCATTATTAGTTCCGGCTGTTTTAATTGATAAGTCGACAAACACATCACGCCAAGAGTGAGGGCAGGTGGGGCTGTCTCATTTAGTATTCTAGTTGTTATTTTGTATAAATTTAAGGATAGCTACTGAATGATAAATTCTAAGCGAGCGCGATTAGGCGGAAGGAAGCGGATGCCGGAGCGAGTCTGAAATGTTATCATTCGAGCGTTACTAGTGTTAGTCTATATCACAACTCGACAACTTAGAATTTATCATCATTATACTACTTTTAGCTATGTATTTTACCACTATCGAAACTTTACGGTTGTAATACCTGCCTATTTAACTTGCAAAAATACTGAAATTATACTAACATAAAATTCAACTGCAATTAAGAACGAAAATGAAAAGCGAGGTTAAGGTAAAATGCAAATTAGAAGAGCAAAAAGAAAAAGACATATCTAAAGTAATAGAATTATTAAATCAGGTATTAGAGTTTATGTCACAATTCGCCCTGATATTTTTGTTTCAGGTACAACAAAATATATAGAAGCAGAATTGGACTCGAGATTTTTCAAAAGGACAATACAAAAACCTGTCTCATGTTGCAGTTAATGAAGATGATGATGTTATTGGATATGTAGTTTTTGTGTAATTAGAGAGACTTCGGCGTCAAATAACATGAAACCACATAGAAATATTTTCATAGATGACCTCTGTGTGATAAGATAGCACAGGGACAAAAAGTAGGACAGAGACTGTTTGAATTTGTAAGGAAGAGGCTAAGAAAAATGAACTGTTAGTGAAGTAATATTAAATGTTTGGGAAGGAAATGATAATGCCCCTGAATTCTGTCAAAAATGGGAATGAAAACTGAGCGACATTGACGGAGACGGCTAATGATGACGATAGTGTCAAAAGTGAGATTCGGGATGCAAGCTGCGCTTGCATGCTGATGAGAATTTATTATCTTTTGACACGCAAAAATATGTTGAGTATGTCAGCCATTTTGCATGAGCGGATTATCGAATGTTTGCAAGGACTGCGGTAAGCGTAGCCGTAGCAATCCTGGGATCAATGGGTGTCAAATAACTTTGACACCCACATCATATAATAAAGTCGATTTACATTGAGGTATACTAAGAAGAATTATAAATCCCTGAAAAAGAGAATACATGAAATACACAAAAGAAGTATTGGATGAAGCCTTAGAGGGCTTACGAAACGAAGATGTAAAGAGCGCAGGGCTGCCGCTACTGTTTTTATGAAGGCTGCCTGTGCCGAACTTGGTACAGCTAATACTAAGCCTGTAAAAAGAGTGGTTTGTATCGAATATAGAGGACTATATTACAATGATAAAAGATGAAACAGATAGTGAGAATATCTGGCGGCATCTCTACACTACCCAGCAGTTTTGCGCAAGTACATCCATGGGGCTTATTTATTTATAATAAACTCTGAAATAATAACAGAAGAAAAATGAAAAATGTTGAAGAAAAAGCCAAAGAATATGTGAATTCCTTGCGTACAAAATACAGAAGAATCCTAAGATAGTTGCAAAGGGATTGCATCGTTTTTCTGGGTATATGAAGAGAGCTTTGTATGGGATATTTTTGCCGGAAGTGCTTAAGAAGAAAAAGATAGCTGACCTTATCACATATAGGATAGCTATAAAAGGCAATGCCGTAAACTGTCGGAGGAAAATGGTAGAGACACCTATATTTCAGATGAACAGAGAAAGAATTTGCTTGAAGTATTAGGAGAAACAGAATGTATTAAAGAATGAAGCGAGATGCTTTGAGATTGGAAGTAGATTTAATGTAGTTAAGAGGTATAATTTGATGTAAAATTATACCCTCTTAACCTAAGAAATTTGATGGGGAAGTATCCATAAATATAAAGATAATTGAACAAGTAAATTGGATAATAAAGGAGTATAGATGAAGGATAAGACCTCCCTCGTATTTACGAGGGGACATTGGTTTTGACAAATATATGGATGGAAAATGGGATGATGAGGAGCTTTATTTCAAGTGAAGTGCTTGATTTTTACATAGCGGAAGACTATGTAATAGCCAATGTGGAAGGGGCTTTGATAGACAGGGCCTCACTTGGGGATACTACAGGTAGGACAGCTTCTTCATTCTATGAATCCAAAGGCAGTTAAGGTGCTTGACAGGATGAGGGCAGATATCTGGAATATTTGCAATAACCATATCATGATGGATGCAGGCGAGGCGGGTGTGAGTGAGACACTTAGCTTGCAAAGCTTAGTGGCGCAAGAACCATAGGAGCAGGTGATGAATATAGAGCGAAGCTTCAAAAACCGCTTATACTGGATGAAGCTGGTGGAACTAGCCTTATAAGCGTGACAGAGGCTGTAAGCTCTGCGGATGTAGATAAGGCTGGCTGCTTTGTGGCATCGAAATGGAAATGATAGAGGAGAAAATAAAAGAAGTTAAGAAAAAGCTGCCGCTGGTGTGTAATGGTAGTTCACGGTGGAGAGGAATTTACTTCTCTTCCGTCTCCTACACAAGAAAGAGGTACCTTAAATACCTTGAAATGGGGGCTGACATTGTGGTATCCCCATCACCTCGCACGTGCCAATGAATTATGAAAGGTCGGAGAGAAAAATCATTTTCTATTCGCTAGGAACTTCATCTTCGATACAGACTACCAGAGGGCTCAGTTTTAATCACAGAATTTGGACTGCTTATAAAGCTTAATTTTACGAAGGACAATTATACTTGGGAAGCTCTTTGGACTTAGGATTGACAGGGGAGTGTGAGGGGTTGTAAAGAGAAGCTCCTAGGATATTTGAGAAATGTGGAGGAAGAAGAATACAACCTCCTTGCACCTCTTGCAGCTAAGATGCTGGTTGCGGCTTATAAGAGGCATGATTTATTTTAAGCCCGAATATAAGGATGCAGATGATAAGATGTGGAGAGAACTCTTTAACCCTAAAAGGAGTGGCAGAGTCGAAGGAGAGAGGGCTTGATTTCTTTATTATGTGTCCGCTTGCAGATAAGGCAGAGACAGGTGATGGAAGAAGTCAAAGCTTGAGAAGGTTAAGGGTATATATTGGACGCAGATTTAAAATATTTATACTTGCATTTTATTATTAACAATGCTACAATTAAGTTGTAAACAATCAACTTTAAGGAGGACTATTTATGATAATGATGTATGGAACTGACCTTTGTCCTGACTGCGTTGGCAGCAAAGAAGGCGCTTGAGGAGAACGGAATTGAGTACAAATATATTAATATAACTGAAAGCCTTGGCTCAATGAAGCAGTCTTTAAAAGCTTAGAGACAAGGGACGAATTTAAGAACACAAGAGGTGGCGGAAGTATTGGAATTCCTGCCCTTGTAGTGGAGTCCTACAGAGTTAACTCTTGACTGGGAAGGTTATATAAGCAGTAAAAAGCAATTAAATAAGACGAAATTAAAGGGCTGTGCAATAAGAAAAAGTACAACAAGATACATGAGATTTATCATCAAATTATCACTGTATTTCGTGTATACTCTTAATGCGACAGCCCATTTTTATTGAAAAACATTAAGTATAAATTTCTTGTGAATAGGAGGTCATTACAGCAGTCCACAAAGCACCCCTGTCCTCGTATTCTAAGCCACTAAGCAGAGGCTTTACAGGTGAGAAGAACTTCCTTTGAATAGTAGTAAAAGCTGTAAAATAAGTCATCCGGGGAAGACATTGTCATCTTCTATAACGGAGCTCGTCCGCTCTTCTACATCATAGACTTCAGACCATAAATACTCTTCTTTTAGTAAATCTAAAAAATGAGGCAAAGGCTCTGGCGTGTTCAAGCATATTTCCATCATTCACAGCTTCTGCAACTTTACAAAGAGCTCAAGCAATCCTTTGCAAGATAGTCTGCTATGCTATTACTCTGCCTTTTAATATGGGCATCCTTAAAAATCCTCACAAGAAAAATAAGGGCGAAAGAGTGTGAAATGCCAAAGGGTAGACTGGTGTGATATATTAACAGCCAGAAGCTCACCAGCCTCCTCCATAGCCTTGATATCCTTTAGTTCTGATAAAAATCCTCAGATATTCCGGGAAATCAGTTGCTCTGCCATAAGCTGTAGTCAGCCTAGTGCCAAGGTATTTCATCTATTTTCACTGTTTGTATAAAGCTATTGATATCTCGTCATATTTCCTCCACAATCTTAGTATATGATACAAGTGTCAAAAGTATAAAAGTTCTATGCAAGCTTGCTTGCAAGAGAATTTATTATCCTTGACACGCAAAATATGAGTAAGTAGCTATTTTTGCATAGGCGAATTATTTCTCATCATCATTGATTATACTTTTAGACAAAATGTCAAACAAAAATCTAAATTCTCCCATCCTGACTTAGTGCATATCGAGTGATATCCTTTTCTAGTGTGCATTGTATAAAGCCATACAGTAGAAGCGCCAAAAAGTGTAAGAGAGGTGAAAATCTGCTTGAAAAGAAAACTATACTTTTGACACCATAATAGTCATAGGAGAAAAATGAAAAGAGATTTGTTAAGCTGCACCGCCAGTGATATTAGGAAAATGTCGGCTCTTTCTGATTTGAAAAATCTAATCATAGAAAGTGAAAGCAGAACCATACTTGGAGAAACAGTTGTTACTGCGGCTCCGCTTTTTGAAGATGTTACCAATGCCGAGGTGATGTCTGCATTTGGAGCAGATTTACTTTTTATTAAATGAATATGATGTGTTTACAAAATATATCAACGGACTCTGATGAGGCAGAGCCAATTAAGTTTATTAGCATTTGACAGGAAAGCCTGTAGGCATAAATTTAGAGCCTGTGGAAGAAAAATGTGGACAGCGTGGAAGATCTGATTACACCTCCTGCCGGCAGAAGGGGCACGAAGGAAGCCTTCATAGAGGCGGCAAGGCAGGAATAGACTTCATCCTGCTCACAGGCAATCCTGCTACAGAGTGTCAAACTCTGGGATTATGGCTTCTATCGAGGTGGCTAAAAGATATTTTAACGGGCTTGTATTTGCCGGGAAAATGCATGCTGCAGGGCTTTCTGAGAAAATACTCTCTGAGGAAGTTATACTTGGGTTTATGGATAGGGGTGCTGACGGGGTGCTTATACCCGCAGTGGAACTGCTCCCGGGCATAGGAGAAGCTGAGTTCTGCAGATAGTAGCCAAGGTAAAGGCTAGGTGGAATTACCATAAGTGGTGTGGTATTTCAAGTTGAAGTGCGGATGCTGATACCATCCGCCAGATAGGACTGTGTAACAAGAGGATAGGCTTTGATGTACACCACCTTGGAGACGGAGGCTATGGCAGAGTGCCTGATCCTGAGAACCTTATGGCACTTTCGATATGCATAGAGGAAAGAGGCATACCTATATGAAGATGAGCCGTTCCTTAAATAGGTAAGGTGAAGGGTTCCCTCATAAATAGTAAATCTCTAACAAGACTATATAGTGGATACAAGGCAGATTGATACCAATATTTAGTGGTTTATGCAAATAGTTTGATTAATGTGCAGATTTTAAAAAGTTCAAGAATTTAAAGATCTTTGCACATTATGAGAAATCTGTGCTATAATGGAAATATGTATATATTTTTAAATGTCACAATTCAAGGAGGGTAGTGACGATGGCAATTGAAGGCATAAACACAGGAAGTGGATATAAAGGGTACGGCGGTGGCAAAGGAATAGGTTCTTTAAGTCGTGAAAGTATCAGTAAAACATCCGGTAATCTCCGCATTCTGCGGTAATGGAGCCGGCGGTAGGGTGGTGGCTTTAGGCGTGAGCAGTGAGCCACTGGAGAATCAGGTCGTAGTTTCGCCGGGACGGAGATACCGTCTCAGATTAGCAAGAAGGCTGTGGCTAAGCATGACGCGGCAAGGGAAGCCAAAAAGAGCGTAGCTTGACGAGAATGAGCAAAAAGGAAGCCGTGTAACGTTAGGCAGAATAAGGCTGAGCTAAAGAGTCGAGCAGTCGCAAAATGCCCGGTAAAGGCAGAAAAAGCCAAGTCTGAAAAAGGACTGCAGCCCTTAAAGAACTGGCTCAAAAAGAGCAGAAAAAGGGAAGCCGAAAAGGCAGAAGATAAAAGAGGACATTTTCTTTTTACAGGCAAGTCAGACTCTGATATTAAGAGGCTTTATCTTGAAGCGAGATATCAAAGAATGACTATGATTCGAGAGATGAAGGTCAGGAAAAACTGCGTGAAGTACTTGCAAAAGAGGAACGAAGATGCTATAAAGATGGCTGCCGAAAGAAATAGTATAGCTAAGAAGCTTTGAAAGATTTGCTGAGAGCATAAAGGCTGCATTTTCAGATACAACATCCAAGACCTTTGACGCAGGAGTAAGGTTTGATGCAATTGATACTAGCTGAAGGTACGAAGAAGGAAAGGGAAGAGGCTTCAAAGTCCGATAAAAAGGAAGTGAAGTTTGTATATAACTAGGATTAGTGCGTCAAAAATACATGACAATTATGTTCGAGATATACATACCCATCAGGCTAAGATTTGCCTGATGGGTTATTTCAAAAACTACAATTGCAGGAAAAGCCAATATCAGGCTATAATGTACTACTTGATGCAAGTGTCATTTATTATCTTTTAGCATCAATATCTTGAGATAAAAAGTGTACAAATTCAATTTTGGCTTGCAGTAGAAGGTATATTTTCTATAAGGAAAAGGCGTAAGAAGGAATTCTTTGTGGGGAAGAGAAGACTAAGAATAATTAGGGAATTGCTTGATAGGGTGAGAATATGGATGAATACAGGGTTAGGTGCATTTTTGACAAAAGATAGACCGAAATAAGACCATAAGGGTGAAGGTTCCGGGCTCAAAAGTAGAAACCAACAGGGCTCTCCTTATAGCTGCCTTAGCTGAAGGGGAGACCATTCTTAAAGTACGCTTTTTCAAATGATGCCAAAAATATGATTTCCTGCCTCAATGCACTTGGCATAAAAATGGAGATAGATGAAAGAAAAATGAAAACTAATACCGTACAGGTTGGCTGTGGGGAAGGTTTCGTTAGAGAAGCCTCTGTAAATGTAGGGCAGTGCGAGACTGCAGCCAGATTTTTCACAGCTCTCTTGGCATTTAGCGCAGGTGTATATCACTTAGATGCTTCTCGAGCAGATGAGCCCCGCGAAGCACACTTTTAGACGCCCCTTATAAAGTTGGGTGCTATTATAAGCTACGATGAGGCAGAGGACATTTTCCATTTACCATAGACTCAAGAGCCGTAAAAGGCAGTGAAATAGCCTGATACCGTAATAGCAGTCAGTTTTCTTTAAGCGCGGTAGTAGCGACGGGATTTTACCGCCTGATGACATAAAGGTAAATATAGCAGGAGGAAGAGAGCTCTGCCCTATGTGAATATGACAGCGAAGGTGATGAAAGCTTTGGGATGAAGTCGATGTAGTTTGTGAAAAATGGAGTAGTTTCGTATATTTAAGCAGAGGCGAGGGCTTATAAGTAGAAAATACGAGATTGAGCCTGATGTTTCTATGGCCTACTATTTCTATGCGATGGCTGAAACTTTGGGTGCAGGGCTCAGTGTAAAAATGTATTTAGACAGCATTCAGGGGGATATAGAGTTTGGCAAAACTTTGACTAAAATGGGGGCAAAACTTGAAGAGAGAGGGACGACGGAATCATACTTTCCGGAGCCAAGGATGGGTGCTATGAGGAATTGAAGCAAAATCTTAACAGCTTTTCAGACCAAAGCTCACCCTTGCGGCAGTTAGCGCATTTCGCAAAAAGTCCGACAAAGGATAACCGGTATAGTCCATATCCGACATGTAGGAGTCGACCGCCTCCTTGCCATCAAAAATGAACTGGAAAAGGCTTGGAATTAGAGCGGTTATGGGGATGGTGAGATAAGTATTTTCCGAAAGCAATGGATGAAAACGAGGTTTATGTAGAGATTCCATGATGACCACCGTGTGGCTATGGCTTTGCGCTTGTGGGGCCAAGAAGAGCTGGTGTAATAATTAAAAATCCAGATTGCTCGGCGAAAACTTTTAGGATTATTTTAAGGTCTTAGACGAAATCGATAATAATTGTAAATAAGGAGGTGCCTGCTACGTATGAGAAAAAGAAATTGAAGAACTTCAGAAAATAATAGACGACAGCAGTAGAATAGTATTCTTTTGGAGGAGCGGGAGTGTCTACGGAGATGGAATACCTGACTTTAGAAGTGCTGACTGGGCTTTGATCATCAGAGTATAAATATTCTCGAACAGATTATAAGCCATAGCTTTCTTTCCTAAGATACCCGGAGCATTCTATGAGTTTTATAAGGATAAGATGATGTATCTAGATGCAGCCTAACCCCGCCCACCTTAAGCTAGCCGAACCGAGAGGGCAGGCATATTAGCTGTAGTAACTCAGAATATAGACGGACTTCACCAGCAGGCAGGCAGTAAGAAGGTCTATGAATTGTGATGGAAGCATAAGAATTATTGCTGAAATGCGGTAAACTCTACGATGCAGACTTTATAAAAACTCTGACGGAGTTCCACATTGTGAGTGTGGTGGTATCGTAAAAGCCTGATGTAGTCCTGTATGAAGAAGCGACTCTGACCAAAATGCAACCCAAAGGGCTGTTATGGCGATTTCGATGGCTGACACCTCATTATAGGAGGGACTTCTTTGGTAGTATATCCGCAGCAGGCTTTGTGGACTATACGGAAAGCACCTTGTGGTGATAACAAGTCAGAGACTCGGAAAATGTAAATGCTAAAGTTGACAATCAATGCTCCAATTGGGGAGATAATGAAGGGATATAGGGTATAATATTAGTGCATTTATAAACTTTCTATGTAGAATAAAAAGCCGTAGAGATTTGAAATATGAGTGTTGAAGTTAGGAAAATAAGGCTTGATGAAAGAGTAGTGACTACACCCTGGGAAAGAAAAACCGTAAAGAATATAAATCTATAGGGTGAAACCCGTGATATTATTCTACGTATCTGCCAGATAAAAGAGTTCCTGTGGAATGTGATTGAAGGATTTATAAAAAGCAAAGAAGAGTCTCATACTGGAAGCTTTTAGGAGATTTGAGGAAAATGGAAAAATGCGGAAAGCAAGCGTGAAATAGGTTATAATACAGGAGATGAAATAAATTATTTTGGGAAAAATCTAAGCCTCAAGGTCGCAATCACCGAAAGAAAGCGTGAAAGCAAGCAGAGTACATTTATATCTTTGTAAAAGATGTAGATGACAGGAGAAAAAGAACGCCTGCTAAAGAAATGGGAGTTAAACCTGGCAAAAGAAGTATTTACGAAGATGGTGGACTTTGCTATCCTGATTTTTAAGGAAATGGGAGTTGCATATCCCAGCATCAGCATAAGGAAGATGACCAGTGATGGGCCCTGCAAGCCAAAACTGGAGAGAAAAATCACTCTAAACCTTGAGCTGATTCACAAACCCAGGAATGTCTGCGTATGTAGAGTTACGAAATGGCTCATTTCATACACCCCAATCATTCCAAAGACTTTTGAGGGTTGTAGAAATATTATGCCTGATTATAGAGAAGAGATGCTAAAACGCAGATAATATAGTGAGGAGAAAAAGTAATGTCTGAGAAACAAAAAGATACTTATAGTGGACGATGATGAGGATATATCCGAGCTTATATCCTCTATCTCTGATAAAGAATGCTATGATACAAAGAGGGCAGAGGACGGTGAGGTGGCTCTCAGCTCTTTTAAGGAATATCAGCCTGACCTTATCCTGCTAGACCTTATGCTGCCGGAAAGGATGGCCATGATGTGTGCAGGAGACTAGGAAAAACATCGAAAAGTGTCTATTATTATACTGTCTGCAAGGGAGGAAATCTTTGATAAGGTGCTGGGCTAGAGCTGTGTTGATGAGATTATATGATTAAGCCTTGACTCAAAAAGAGCTCGAGCAAGGCAAAGGCAGTACTTAGGAGATTTAGTGCAGATGCAGGAGCCGGTAACGACAACAAGGATTCTACAGGAGTAGAAGAAGATGCCAATATCAATAGAGTCCGTTATGCGGATTTGGAAATAAACCTAACCAATTATTCTGTTACTTACTACGATAAAAGGGGTGGATATGCCGCTAAGGAGCTGGAGTTGTTTTATTTTTCTGGCATCTCACCCAAACTCAGGTATTTACAAGGAACAGCCCTTGACAGAATTTGGGGCTATGAGTACTAGGTGACACCAGAACAGTAGACGTCCATGTAAAAAGACTTAGAAAGAAGATTAATGACCATGTGAGATGGAGGCTTTCCAGTTTGGGGCGTGGGATACAAGTTTGAGACATTGGCAAGGAGTTAAGGGTAATGAAGAATCTTATAGTGGCCCAGTCAGGCGCCAACAGCGGCAATAAATGCGACTCTCACAGGGTAATAAGGAGTGGGTAAGGAGAATAAGTGAGCTAAGGTATACGGCTCAAGATTTGGAGTAGAGGGATATTAAAAGAAAAATATCATAGATTTGACAGAGCTTGAAGATGATTTGGACAAGCTTATGTGTACACCTGCTTCCAGCTCTTGGCTCCTGCCGTACAGGCTTTCAGATCCAAAGGAAGATGAGACTGACTTTTAAGAGGGTTGTGAAGTATTTAGAAAATACGACATAGGGCATTTTGTCTACATAGGTGGAAATGACTCGATGGACACAGTTTACAGGCTTTCGAGTATTTTAACGAAAATAAAAATAACAGATATTACTGTAAATGGTGCTCCTAAGACTATAGACAATGACTTAAATGGTATAGACCACTGCCCGGGCTTTGGCTCTACTGCAAAATACATAGCTACTGTGTGCCACGAGCTTGCAAGGGAAGTAAAGGTCTATGACAGGGAAAACATCCTCATAGTCGAGATTATGGGAAGAAACGCAGGCTGGCTCACTGCTGCGGCAGCTCTTGCGGCTGAAAAGGACAGCGAGGTTCCCTATCTCATTTACTTAAGCGAGGTCACCCTTTCTGTAGACAAATTTGTGGCTGACCTTAAGGAAGTGATGAAGAAGTCAAAAATGTAATCGTTGCCCTAAGCGAGGTACGGTTATAGAGCAGGGTGGCAAGAATTACGCAGATGAAGATGGTGAAGTGGATGCCTTTGACCATAAACAGCTTGCAGGAAATGGAAGGATACTTGAAAAGATCCTAAAAGATGAGCTTAAATACAAGGCAAGATACATAGAACTAGAGCTTTCATGCCAGCGCGTGCATCGCACTGCCTCAGTGAGACCGGATATAGGAGTCAGAAGAGCTTTGGGCAGAGTGGTTGTAAGACTGTACTGTGAGGGGCTGTCAGGGAAGATGGCAGGCTTATAAGGACTTCAGATGAGCCTCTACAAGGTGGAATATTCATCAGTTGACATAGCAGAAGTTGCTAATCTGAAAAAGAAGGTTCCTCTCAGTGGATAAAATGAGGCTAAAACGGAGTTACAGAGGAGATGATGAAGTATCTACAGGCCTTTTAGTTCAGGGAGAAATGAGCTGCAGATATAAGTGTGGAGTGCCTGATTATTTGGTTTTTGAGAGTTGAAATTCCAAAATGGAATCTCAAATCTAACTAATAATTAGGGCTATAGTCAACAAAGTGACGCTCCGAATGATAACGATTTCAGACTCGCTCCGCATCCGCTTCGCTCCGCCTAATGCGCTGCTTAGAATTTATCATTCGAGCTGATGCCATAAGATTTACAGATATAATATCTGGACGATGATTAACAAGTGTGATATGAATTTAATTTATAAAATAAAGGAGAGGAACTGCAATGGGAAAAACTTTACACTTGATTCAACCTCGATGATATTAGAAAACTTATTGAAGAAAAAGACAAGATTTTTATGCGTTAACAGTAAAAAGTATGGTTGAACATAAAAGAAAATATAAAAATGCATTTTTCTCTTTAATGGCTAGCGGCATTAGGAGGTAGTTGATGATAAAGAGCCTTATGGAAAGAAATTTTAGAGCTAGTAGATTGCAATGAAGAAGATTGGTCTAAAATGCTAAGAAATTTGTAACCCTAATCCTCCAAAGGGAAAAAGAGAAATTACGTAAGGATTATAAAGAGTTATTGAAGGTTTGAAATCAACTTGTCTAAAAACATACATATGATTTAGAGGTTAAAAACAAAGCAGTAAGAAAGATAAATTGAGTAAAGTGGAAAGGAACGTGAGGTCACAATTGAAGATGATAAAATATATTTCTATATAAACGGATGGATTGGTGCTTTTGATGGTAAGTCGATGAATCTGGGAAAGATAGAGTCAGGAAGATCTGATGCCTGCTATAGATTTGATGATAAAATTATATGAAAGAATAGAAAAATAGATAGAAAAACACAATATCTATTATTATCCAATAAACAGTTTATTATGAATGGTGCCAAGAACTGGAAAAAACCTATCTTGCAAAGGAATGATATTGCCGATTTACTGTTGTTTAATTTAGAGAATCTGAAGATGTGATAAGAAGAATCTAGATTGTATATTCAGTTTCATCCTTCTTATGATTATACAGAGACTTTTATTGATGGTATAAGACCTGATTTATCGGGTAAAAGTTTAAAATATACTCTCAAAAATGGCCTTTTAAGTCATTCTGCCGCAGAGCGGTGTCATTGAAAGAATACTTGCTGCAGGAAAGATATTGATAAAGATGAAATATAGAGAAATTTCTAAAGGGTGAAGATAATGATATTATAGAATATTGAAGGATGAAATATAATATTGAGCCACGAAATAAATAAGGCACAGAGGAGGTTTGATGTATCTAAACTCCTCAAATTCCTCTTCATCGTGATGAAATAAACCAAATGCAGAGATTTCTACAAGTACTGGGAGAAGTTATGTACTGCTCATGATCCCGATAATAGAGGGTATGAGCTATTTCAACACAGTATTCGAATCATTAGCAACTGATGACTTTTTCATCGGTAAAGATACACGACAGATTTTTATTCCGTCCAAATGTGTATATAATCGGAACCATGAATGATATTGATAGAAGTGTTGAGGGTCTTTGATTTTGCACCGAGAAGGAGATTTGCTTGGTAAGGAAGTTAAAAGCAAATGATGATGTGATGAAAGAGTGTTAAAATCTATGAAAGTAGATGAATCACTTGGTTAGCGATAACTATAATGATTACAAAAATAAAATAGAAAAATTTAATAATGCAATCAGAGATAATTTAGGTTTAAACGAACACCACTATATCGGACCTGCTTATTTTGCGTGAAGATTAATTGCAGCTTTAGACGTAATTAATAAAAGATACTATGTAGATGCGAGAGAGAGTGTGGGACAACCACTTCCTACAAATATTATATGAGTGGCAATGTAAAAGGTAGGCGGAAGGAAAGATGAAATCAAATGCTATTAGGATTTTAATTCGGAAAAATAGGCAGATAATGATGAAGAAAAGGAGGTAAAGCGGATAGGAAAGCTCAACTTGGAATAAATAGGAAGATAAATAATGAATGAAAAAGAGTACCCTTCCAAGATAATGAGACATACAAGCAGTGATAAGTCGGAGAAGATATCAAAATTTATAACAAAGAAAATATTGGAAAGTGTCCACAATATCGGGAGATGGGAGAAGAGATCTAGAATTTATGCTCCATAACAGATTGATATATATAAGGCTATTACCATACCACATAGAGAGGACTTTCAAAATGATAGGATAATTGAGATTAGAGACAATGAGTTATATACCAAGAACTGGGTTGGAGTTTTGAGTCCGATTTCCGGGAGACAGTGGAGCAATCATTAAGACCAGAAATAAAGTCTCGTTTTGACAATACTGAAAAACACTATTTCCTCTTATACCTACTTTTGTAGTGTGAGCGGCTTATACTTTTAATATGAATGTTGATGGTAATGAAGAGCAACTATTTAATTATATTGATATTATTTATATCAACTCTCTCATTGATGCATATAATGAAGGTATTTTTACAAAGGAATATGTGAGCCGGAGATATAATGATTATAATTTTAGAGAGCCATTGATATAAACGGCATCTAAAACTAAACATTCACGTTTATGGGAAAACTGCTTATACGGTGAGGAATATACCTATGATACTGAAATACTATGTAATACGCCAAGTTATAGATTATATTAGATAGGAGCACTCTGAGATATGGGAAGAGGTATCGCCGTGATAAATCGATGAGTAAAATGAGATAGTTGAAGTTATAGAAAAATGCAACACTCATCATTCAGAAGCAAATGATAGTATGTAGAAACTATAAGGTGTAATAAAGAGATAACTCACCATTGTACCAGAACATGAAAAATCTCCGTAAGCTGGCAAGCATGATATTAAAATAGATCCGGGTCAATATGTTTGATAATCTTATAACCGAGTCATTTGCGTGCTTATCGATAGAGCTGGCTTGGGAGAATTTGTTGCAGAAAAGCTATTGAAAGGATTTTAATTATACTCATCTATTGGTTGTGCGATTCCGAGGAGAAAATTTGAGTGGGCAAAAGGTGAATCTTGGTATCCTGATTTTATTGAAAACAATGATGAGAATGGAGGTAAGAATATTTTGATGCAAAATATAAACATTGGACATGGGAAAACAATTCTGAAGATATCCATCAATTTGCTTTATTTGTTCATATCTGCGGAACTAAGTGCGGGTAATCTATCCTATAACTGAGAGAAATTGGAGAAAAGAAGAGAAAAGAAGCAGAAAAGAATACAGAAAAGATACAGAAAAGATACAAGAAAAAGAGTAGCGACTGAAAAGCTTTTATACAGAAAGTAAGCCACGAATATACAAAATTACCATTCTGCTACCGTCATATACAGGAAGTGACTACAAAAGTACTGCAGAAGATATGGATGAAGTACTAGAGAAAATGGAAGAAGAATTTGGGGTCAAAATACAAGATACTAGCTCAAGATGATAAATTAGCTGGCGCATTAAGCGGAGCGAGTCTGAAAAAATGTTATCATTCGGGCGTCACTAATTGATTTATAGTGGCACTGCAACAGAAATTTCTAACTTTGTTATTCATTATACAACCAGCGTAATATCCACAATATAATGCGGTAACACACTTGACACTATTACGTTCTAAAAGAGTATAATAAACCTATATTTGCGTGAATACTATAGGAAGGAGTCTTATGGATAAAATAAAGACAGTTGAAGATTTTAGAAATTTCTAAAGCAAACAATCGTGATAAGCTCTCGTTTAGCAGTAAATATAGACCCTGCCCCCTGATGACAAGTGGATTCAAAGATGATGAGTGGGACAAGGTATATAAGAATGAGGTTATAACAAATGGGAAAGTATAGTATTGGTGATGTTTGGTGGGTACAGTTTCCATATTCAGATATAAATGAAGTCAAGAGAAGACCTGCTATAGTGATTGATGATTATACAATTGCTATCCTTGCGATGTATGTTACCACTGAGGATAAGTCTACTAATCCATATAGTATCCCAATTGATGATTGGGAAGCTGCTGGCTTAGAGAATCATGACTAGAATTGATAAAATTGTTAGCATTGATGAATATAACATTGATTGTAAGATTGGTTCATTATCACAGAGGATCTTGTAAAATCCCTTCAACTTATTGAGAAGTGTTATCTAATACTTTACATAGATTTTCTCTCTTAGCGATTAAAAATCAGATAATAAATACTTACAAGTATATGACAACAGATGGCAAGCTTTGGTTGTTTCCGTATATAAAAGCAACGATGATAATAAAAGCTAATGTTGATCATTTTGCTTGCAGTTTATTAAATAAAAGATATGATATGAAATACATTGTAACTGCAAAGCATTGCAAAATATTCTGTAAAAGTGATGATGTTTAAAATATTCAATCACAAGTTATATACAGTAACATTGAATCATATCCTGAGAATATGAATGGGGACACTTTCTTAATCGATAAAAGCAGGTATAAATGGATGTCCATTGAAGAAATGGAAAGAGACGAACGGGTAATGGAAGTAAATGAGGAAATTGTTGCTTTCGTTGAGCAGAAGTGTCAGTAATAGGGCAATTTAATAGCTGCCCTTAATTTGGTATTCGGGTTGATATTTGCATAATTTAAGGTGCCAGCTCCGAATGATAAATTCTAAGCGAGCGCATTAGGCGGAGCGAAGCGGATGCCGGAGCGAGTCTGAAATGTTATCATTCGGAGCGTCACTTAGTTGATTTATAACAGCCCTACAACTTAAAACAGTAGCTTGCAATTAGACATATCAATTTCCTTCATTATGCCTTCTCCAAAAGCTCCATTTGACACAATCACATCAAAATCCGAAAAATCATGTAGCTTTAAAATACCCTCCTGAACTCCTTGCTGTTATCAGGCAAAAGCACGGTTTTGAAGGAGTTCTTTATCATTTCCTTCTTGCAGAGGGCCTGGGAATCATCACCCTCAAATATTCCCTGAGTTGTAATTGCCTTGCTTGATATGAAGGCTATGTCAGCACGGAAATTGCTGATAAAAGCAAGAAGCATATTCTCCCTATTATTGAGAGGCTTTTTGTTCTTAGCACTCCCGGCAGATGTAGCACTTTATATTAGGATATGTATTTAGCTGGCTTTGCGATATTGATTCCCGTTGGTAATGACTGTGAGATTGCTGTAAGGCTTAAGGTAAGGGATGAAAAGGCTCTACAGTTGAAGAGGAATCAAGGAAGATAACCATAGTTATCCTGTAAAAAGGCGTGGGCTCGTTTTGCCAGAGCCATTTTTCTTATCTGTATTCTCCATTCTCCTTATATTAATGGAATTCTCAGAAGAACTTGGAGAGACCATAGTTATACCACCGATGATACCTCTTTATTATTCCCTCCTCTTCAAGGGTAATCAAATCCCTGCGCAAGGTTGACCTTGATACATAGAGCTTTTTGCACATATTTGCAATGTCGCAACATCCATTTCCGTTTGAAAGATAGGCTAAAATCTGTTTCTTTCGTTCAATATATTTCATAATCAGTCTCCATATCCTAGTCTAATAAATGCTTCTGTTATTCCATTTTATTTGACAGAAATTTCTCCGAAATTACCTGTCAATAAAAAAATCTCTGAGGATCGCACTGCGGCGGATATGTAGATGTCGCTCACGACCCGTCGAGCGGTGAATCCTGCGACAGGATTTTTCTTGTCTGATAATCAGCACACAAGTAAACATCTTGAACATATGCTCAAAATGTGTAACTTTCTTACAACATATCAACTAAAGGTAGTATAACACTTTTTGTTCATAAATCAAAGGAAAAATAAACTAAAAATGAATATTTTAGAACAGAAATGAACCAAAAACAGATATTTTAAAAATAAATTCAAATAAAACCTCAAGTATAGCTAAAATATTCATAATATGTTATTATCAGTTCAGATGATTAGTAAAAACTACAAAGAAATTTAAGATCATCTCAAAAAAATTCATAAAAATATAGTAAAAATAAACTGATTTATATTTATTGAAGGAGCATATATGAAAAAGCACTGGCAATAGATATGGGAGCCACCTCGATAAGAGGAATAATAGGCTATATTGAGGATGGTAAGATAAAGCTTGAAGAGTTATGAGATTCTCTCATGAAATAAAAAAAGTTCAAATGGAAGGCTTCGTTGGGATTTTTGATGAACTTGTAAGGAAAATCGTGGAAACCATAAAGGAAAACGGACACGAGATATCTTCGGTAGGCATAGACACCTGGGAGTTGACTTCGGTCTGGTAGATAAAGAAGGAAAGCTGGTTGAGCCTCCTGTCTGTTACAGAGATCCAAAGCATCAGGAAGGCTGCGAAGAAGCCTTTAAAGAGCCTTTAGTGAAAAAGGAAATCTTTGCTGAAACGGGAACTCAGATTATGAGTATAAATACCCTTTTTCAGTTATTGGCATTTAAGAAGCTAAATCCGAGCGGATATGAAAAGGCTGATAAGCTGCTTATGATGCCTGATTTTGATACAGTATCTCTTAACCGGCAATATGACAGGGTGAGGAAACCATACTTTCAACCACTCAGATACTCAATCTTAAAACAGGAGATTATAGCGATAAACTGCTTGAGGCTTATGGCTTGATAAAAACAAGCTTCCCAAAGATAACAAAGGCTGGCTCTATCACAGGCACTGTTAAGACAGGACTTGTAGATGAACTAAAAGACCTGGATGTAGACGTAGTTTCAGTCTGTGGTCACGATACAGCTAGTGCAGTCTTACTTACCAAGGTAATGACGGATGCAGACACGATGTTCCTTAGCTGCGGCACCTGGTCACTCTTTGGAATAAGGGCAGAAAGCCCTGATTTATCTGAGAGAGCCTATGAAAAGGGACTCACCAATGAGCTGGGCTTTGATTCCACTCCGCTTTTATTTAAGAATCTTACAGGGCTTTATCTGCTCGAAAAATATAAGAGTGCTTTCGAGAAAGAAGCTTGGAAGAAAGCTTGAGTTTGACGAGATTACAGCCTATGTTGAGGAATCGCTTAAGAAAGAGGAAGTAATAAGCAATCTGATAGATATGGAAGATCCAAGATTTGGAAGTGAAGAGGCGGATGCCAAAGAAGTAATAGATGAGTTTCTTAAAGAAAAGGGGCTTGTACTTCCTGAGAAATGAAAATGGACTATTTCAGAGTTATCTATGAGATGGTAAAGAAATACCTTGAGGTAAAAACCGCTCTTGAAGAAATATCGGGCAAAAGTATAAGAAGGTCCATATGATAGGCGGTGGAGGGCAAAGTCTCACTTCTATGTAAACTGATAGCTAAAAGGCTTGATGTAAACATTACTGCAGGACCTTACGAGGCTTCAGCGCTTGGTAACATTATAGTTCAGTTAAAGGCACTTGAGAGATTAAAGACCATTGAAGAGGGGCTTGAGGTCGCTTTATAAATCGCAGGAAATAAAAACATATTAACATACATATATTTAAGGAGGAAAAATGAGATGAGTTATCCAAAAATCGGTATTAGACCAACACTGATGGTACTGCGCAGGAGTTAGAGAGGCGCTTGAGGACCAGACAATGAATGGTACCATAGAGCTAAAAAGCTTATTGAAAGCGAGCTTAAATATCCTGATGGAACACCCTGTACAGTGTAATCTCACCTTGTACTATAGGTGGCGGCGGTGAGGCTGCTAAATGTGACGAGTTCTTCTCAACTCAGAACGTAGTTGGTACCTTTACTGTAACCCCCTTGCTGGTGCTACGGCACAGAGACTATGGACTTAAACCCTAACTACAATCAAGGCTGTATGGGGATTTAACGGAACAGAGAGACCAGGTGCTGTTTATCTTGCAGCAGTTATGGCGGCTTATGCACAGAGAGGACTTCCGGCATTTTCAATTTACGGACACGAAGTTCAGGACAAGGACGATGAGACAATCACAGAAGATGTAAAGAAGAAGATTCTTGACTTTGCAAGAGGTGCAATTGCAGTTGGTCTTATGAAGAATAAGTCCTCATGTAAACCTTGGTTCAGTATCTACGGGTATTGCAGGTCTGTTGTAAATGCAGATTTCTTCCAGAAATATCTCGGAATGAGAACTGAGTGGGTAGACATGACTAGAGATTTTAAGAAGAATCGAGCTTGAAATCTATGACCACGAGGAATACGAGAAGGTCTTTAAGTGGGTTCGTGAGAACTGCAAAAGAGCTACAATACCAATGCCGGAAAGGATTTCCCTGAAATAATAAAGAAATCCAGATGGATACCTGAGGACAAGCAGTGGGAGTTCTGTGTTAAGTATGCACTTGTAGTAAGAGACATACTTAAAGGGCAATCCAAAGCTTTGCAGAGATCGGCTGGCACTGAGGAGTCACTTGTAGAAATGCTATAGCAGGCGGTTTCAGGGACAGAGAATGTGGACAGACTGGCTTTCAAATGCTGACTTTACAGAGGCTATTACAGCTTCAGGCTTTTGACTGGAACGGCAAGAGAGACCTATTCCATTTGCAACTGAGAATGACACACTTAACGGTGTATCTATGATGCTCGGATGGCTCATAAATCAATAAAGCTGCAATATTTAGTGATGTAAGAACCTATTGGTCACCCTGAGTCTGTTGGAGAGAGTAACAGGCAAGAAGCTTTACAGGTAAGGCTGCAAACGGTATTATGCACCTTATCAACTCTGGTGCAAGCTGCTTTAGACGGTTCAGCTCACGCTAAGAATGAAAAGGGAGAGGCTGATAAAGGAGTGGTGGAACCTCACAGACGAGGACATCAAGGCTCTTACAGAGGCTACTGACTGGTGCAGAGCGAACTACGAGTACTTCAGAGGAGGCGGCTTCTCATCACACTTTAAGACAGCCGCAGAGATGCCTGTAACTATGATTAGAACCAATATCGTTGAGGGTGTGGCACCACCTTACAGATAATTGAGGGTTATACCTGTGTACTTGAGGATGATGTGCATAAGGTACTCGATGAGAGAACAGATAGAAGCTGGCCAACAACCTGGTTTGCACCAAATCTTTCAACTAAGTCAGCAGACAGTGTTTACAATGTAATGGCTAAGTGGGGTGCTAACCACGGAGCAACAGTTCATGGCCACGTAGGTGACAGACTTATAACCCTTGCTTCTATGCTTAGAATACCTGTTGCTTTCCACAATGTAACTGAGGACAGAATCTTCAGACCACATTCATTTAATGGATTTGGAACTACAGATTTAGAGAGCCAGGATTTCAGAGCTTGCGCTTATTACGGACCGCTCTACAGATAAAACTTGGAAGTGACCGCACAAGCCTGAAAGTCACATAAGAGGCGGAGGGCGAGGTGCGGTCAAGTATTGAGTAATGGAATTTAGGAAAGAGTTAGAAAAGAAAAATAGAAGCGGTCTTATGACCAGCGGAGGATGATGTTATGTTAATGGAAAAAGCTAGAGAGGAGCTTGTTAAGTATGGTAAGAAGCTTGTAACCGCAGGACTTACCAAGGGAACAGGCGGAAACTTAAGCGTATTTGACAGAGAGAACAAGATGGTGGGCTATTACTCCATCAGGAATTGACTTTTTGAGATTCAGCCTGAGGATATAGTAATAATCGACTTGGACGGAAAAACAATAGAGGGCACACGCACACCTTCTTCAGAATGGGAAATGCACCTTATGCCTTATAGGACAAGGGATGATATAGATGCAGTTATCCATGCACATGTTATGTATACAACAGTGCTTGCCTGCCTTAGGGAAGAGCTTCCTGCAACTCACTATATGATAGCAGTAGCAGGACCTACAGTTAGATGTGCTGAGTACGCAACCTATGGGTCACACGAACTTGCTGTCAATGCAGCCAAGGCGATGGAGGACAGAAAGGCAGTTATCCTTGCCAACCACGGAGTGCTTGCAGGAGCAAAATGACCTCCTCAATGCATTTAACATAGTTGAAGAGATTGAATACTGTTCAGAGGTTTATGTAAGGCAAGAAGTATAGGTAGTCCTGTTGTACTTCCTCCGGAAGAGATGACACTTATGGCTGAGAAGTTTAAGACTTACGGACAGAAGAAGAGTATAAGAGAATAGCTTTTGCTAAGGAGTTAATATGGGTGATTTAATACTTTCAATGAAAGGAATTACCAAATCCTTTTCAGGCGTTGCAGCACTTAAAAACGCGGCACTAGACCTGAAGGCGGGTGAGGTAGTTGCCCTGATGGGAGAAAATGGAGCCGGCAAATCTACTCTTATGAAGATTTTGACCGGTATATATTCAAAAGATTCCGGTGAAATACAGTATATGGGACAGGAGGTCTGTTTTAAGGGACCTGCTGAATCAGAAGAAGCAGGAATCTCCATCGTTCATCAGGAGCTTAACATGATGAACGACCTGACGGTAGCTCAGAATCTTTTTATCGGGCGTGAAGAAATGAACGGATTTTACAGACGATAAGAAGATGAATGAGAAGCCAGAGAGTTATTCAAGGTATTGAAGATAGACATCAATCCCTGCGAAAAATCGGTAACCTGACAGTAGGTAAGCAGCAGATGGTGAGATTGCAAAAGGCAATATCTTCTAAGGCTAAGGTGATTATCTTTGATGAACCTACTGCAGCCCTCACAGACTCTGAGATAGAGGAGCTTTTCAGGTAATAAGAGACCTGAAAAAGCAGGGAACCGAGTATGGTTTACATATCTCACAGAATGGATGAGATCAATGTTATATCAGACAGAGTTATAGTAATGAGAGATGGAGAATATGTAGGAACCCTCATTACCAAAGGAATGCGCAAGGATGATATCATTAAGCTGATGGTAGGAAGAGCCATATTCGGCGAGCCTAAGACAGCCTAAATGTTAGCCAAAGATGCACCTGTAGTGCGTAAATGCGAGAACCCTAAACAGAGGGTAAGGCAGTTAAGGATGTAAGTTTCGAGCTTTAGAAAAAGGTGAAATACTCGGCTTCTCAGGCCTTATGGGGAGCAGGACGTACAGAGGTTGCCAGACTTATATTTGGTGCAGATAAAAAGGATTCCGGCAAGATATTTATAAAATGGCAAGGAAGTCACAATCAACACTCCGCAGATGCAGTAGTAGCATGGTATAGGCTATTCTCTGAGGATAGAAAGCGCTATGGTCTTATAGTTGATAAGTCAGTAGAGGAAAATACAGTTATTTCTTCGTTGAATGACTTTCGTAAAGGGAATATTCATAGATAAGGCAAAGAGCAAGGAAGTTTCGAAGAAATAGTGAGAGCCTTAAAAACAAAGACTCCTAGTGTATCACAGTTAGTTAAGAAGCTTTCCGGCGGTAATCAGCAGAAGGTGGTTATAGCTAAATGGTTGGTGAGAAACTCTGATATCCTGATATTTGACGAGCTCTACGAGAGGTATAGACGTGGGTGCTAAGAGTGAAATCTACTCACTTATGGAAAGGCTTGCAAAAAGAAGGAAAATCCATAATAATGATATCCTCAGAGCTTCCTGAGGTACTTCGTATGAGCGACAGGGTAATTGTAATGTGCGAAGGAAGAATAACAGGAATTTCTGGATATCGCAGAGGCTAACTCAGGAAGTCATTATGCAGTCTGCTACAAAAACGTTAAGGGAGAGTAAACGATGGATATTAAAAATATTTTCTAATCAGCGTACACTAGTCAGGCATGCACTGGTACTTATCTGTATAGCATTTGCAGCCATTACACCTGATAAATTCTTACAGGTAACTACTTTTACGAATATTGCAAAGTCTGCATACTATGTGGCATTTATGGCAATTGGTGTTACCTTTGTTATCGGAACCGGAGGCATAGACCTCTCAATAGGTACAATAGCAATCTGTTCAGCACTCATAGGTGGAACCCTTATGGAAAAGGGTGTTCCAATGGGATCGTACTTCTTGTAATCCTTTTAAGCGGTGCATTATTCGGACTTATAAACGGACTTATGGTTGCGAAAATGGGACTGCCGGCATTTATAGCCACCCTCGGTACGATGATGATGTCAAGAGGTCTTGGCTCAATCGTATCAGGAACTAAGACAATATCCTTCCCTCAGGGAGATTCAGCAGGTTCTTGGTTTAGAGAGTTCTTTATGATAACAAAGGACGGCGGTATCTTACCAAAGAACTTCCCTACAGGCTTTGTACTTCTTGCAGTGATTGCGGTAATTATGGCACTTATCTTAAATAAGACAAAGACAGGCCGTTACATCCTTTCAATTGGCTCCAACAAAGAGGCTACAAGGCTTTCAGGTATCAATGTAGTTAAGTATGAGACACTTGCTTTATGTATTTTCAGGCTATTTGCTGCACTTGCAGGCATTGCCTATGTAGTATTTACAACAGCACAGCCAAATACAGGTAACGGTTTCGAGCTGGATGCAATCGCAGGTGTAGTTATCGGTGGTACATCACTTGCAGGTGGTGTAGGTACCATACTTGGGACCATAGTCGGTGTATTCATTATGACGGTGTTAAAGATTGGTTTCCCTTATATAGGGAGTACAGTCACATTATCAGCTCTTCATCACAGGTATCATCCTTATCTTTGCGGTATATATGGATGTACTTAACAGAAAAAGAGGAAAATAGCAGTAACTTAGAACCTATTAATTCCAAATCACTCAAATATTAAGGGTGGAAAATTTGGATTAGTATATCAAAGGAGGAAAACAGATGAAAACAAGGAAACTTATGGCAGCACTTCTTAGCACAGTAATGGTGGTATCAGCGCTTACAGCCTGTGGCGGAAGTGGAAACAAGACTTCTTCAACAAAGTCAGCAGCAAGTGCAACAAGCACCACAAGTACAGCAAAGTCAAGCTACAGCGAAGTCGGCGCAGCTACCAAGCACAACAGATGGCGGTTCAAAGCACATTGACGTTATCGCAAAGGGCTTCCAGCATCAGTTTTGGAAAGCAGTTGAGCTTGGTACACAGAACGCTGCTAAGGAGTTTGGAGTTGAGGTTACCTTCCAGGGCCCTGACAATGAGTCAGCTATCGCACAGCAGGTAGAATACTTAAATACAGCTATAGCTAAAAAGCCAGCAGCTATCTGCCTTGCAGCACTTGACACTCAGGCAAGCATCCCATCCATCCAGTCAGCTATGGAAGCAGGCATCCCTATTATCGGATTTGATTCAGGTGTACCTGATGCTCCTAAAGGCGCTATCAAGGCTAATGCATCCACAAACAATGCAGTAGCAGGTGCTTTGGCAGCAGATGAGCTTTATAAGTTAATCGAGTCAAAGATTAAAGATGCAAAAGAGCCTGTAAGAATCGGTGTTGTAGCTCAGGAGTCTAACTCACAGTCTATTGTTGATAGAACAAAGGGATTTGTGGATAAGATGACAGAGCTTTGCGGTGCAGACAATGTATCAGTAGAGGGACACGACAGCTTAAAGAATGAGAAGGCAGGCGCTAAGGTAGTTATCGATGTAGGCATCCCTGCAGAAGTTAAGGATGTAGATGCTGCTGCAGTTGCTTCTGCTATACTTGAGAAGAAGGATCTTATAGCTATTTATGGATCTAATGAGTTTGCTGCAAAACGCTATTATCACAGCTAACGAAGGTCTTGATAAGCTCGGCGCAGACAAGGTAATCGCAGTTGGTTTTGATGCAGGTAAGAAGCTTCTTGACGCAGTTAGAGCTAAGACATTTGCAGGTGCTGTAACACAGGATCCTGTACAGATTGGTTATCAGGCAGTTAGCTTGCTGTAGAAGCAGCTGACGGCAAGAGCGTATCTGACGTGGATACAGGTGCTAAGTGGTACAACGCTGAAAATATGGACGCAGACGACATTAAAGCCTTGCTTATATGAGTAAATCTGTGGTAAAATAATATCAACAAGGGTGCCTTGCAATTAGGCACCCATTATGTAAGGATAATGTGTTAAAACATTCACAATCAATTAATAATTAGGAAGGAAGCAGATATGTTAAAAATATTCCTAAGATACTATCGCCTGAGCTTTTGGCGGCACTCTGCGAAATGGGACATTCTGACAGACTTGTAATATCAGATGGCAATTTCCCTGCTCATACCATGGGCAAAAATGCTAAGGTAATTAGGCTTGACGGACATGGAGTTCCAGAGGTGCTCGATGCTATACTGAAGCTATTTCCACTTGATACCTATACTGAAAAGTCAGTTTCTCTATGGAGAAGGTACCGGGAGATACTGTGGAAACTCCCATATGGAAGGAATTTGAGGAAATAGTGTCAAAAATACGATGAGCGTGGTGCAGCTACCATCGGCTTCATCGAAAGATTTAAGTTTTATGAGGAGGCTAAGACCTCTTATCTCATAATAGCAACTTCTGAAAAGGCTCTCTATGCAAATATCATGTTGCAGAAGGGTGTAGTTACAGACTAAGGTCTGAGAAAGTGGAGGAAAAAAGATGGCAAACAAAATTGTATTGAACGAGACTTCTTATCACGGAGCAGGCGCAATCAAGGAAATCACAGTTGAGGCTAAGAACAGAGGCTTTGGGAAGGCTTTCGTATGTTCAGATCCTGACCTTGTTAAATTCAATGTAACAAGCAAGGTAACTGATTTGCTTAAGGCTGAAAATATGGACTTTGAGTTATATTCAGAGATACAGCCAAATCCGACAATCGAAAATGTACAGGGTGGCGTAGCTGCATTTAAGAAGGCAGGAGCTGACTATATCATAGCTATCGGCGGCGGCTCATCTATGGATACAGCGAAGGCTATAGGTATCATCATCACCAATCCTGAGTTTGAAGATGTTAGAAGCCTTGAGGGACTTTCAGCTACTAAGAAGCCTAGCGTACCTATATTTGCAGTTCCTACAACAGCAGGTACAGCAGCAGAGGTAACTATCAACTACGTTATTACAGATGTAGAAAAGAAGCGTAAATTCGTATGTGTAGACCCACACGATATCCCTGTAGTTGCATTTGTAGACCCTGAGATGATGAGCTCAATGCCTAAGGGACTTACTGCTTCAACAGGAATGGATGCACTTACACACGCTATCGAGGGTTATACAACTCTTGGTGCAAATACAATTACAGATATGTTCAACTTAAAGGCTATCGAGCTTATTGCAAAGAGCCTTAGAGGAGCTGTTGAGAATACAAAGGAAGGCAGAGAGGGTATGGCACTTGGCCAGTATCTTACCGGTATGGGCTTCTCTAACTGCGGTCTTGGTATAGTTCACTCTATGGCACATTCCTTAGGTGCTGTATATGATACACCTCACGGAGTGGCTAACGCCATCCTCCTCCCTACAGTAATGGAGTACAACGCAGAGGCTACAGGCGAGAAGCTAAAGGATGTAGCCATCGCAATGGGTGTTGAAGGCGTAGAGAAGATGAGTCAGGAAGAGTATAGAAAGGCAGCAGTAGACGCTGTTAAGAAGCTTTCTAAAGATGTAGGCATCCCTGCTGACCTCAAGGCCATAGTAAAAGCCTGAGGACCCTGACTTCTTTACACAGTCTGCTATGGATGATGCCTGCAGACCGGGCAATCCAAAGGAGCCAACCTTTGAGGACATCAAGAACCTTTATCTTAAGCTTATGTAATATGGCGTAATGGCATAAAATGGTGTGATTTAGAGTATATGAATAACTATCCCCTGCTGAAATGAAATATTTTTGCTAGGGGATTTTGATAGTGTAATTTATCTTGCAAAGTATTCACAAATCACTTGTTTTTGTAGTTAGTTATATACTTTATAACAATATAGTGATAAAATTACGATAAGTAGTTTGATTGTAAAGGAGGTGGCTATGCAATTCAATTATGCACTTCTAAGTAATGAGGGAGAATTTACAATATTTCGTTATGGAGATAGTGTAATTAGATTTAAAAGCACCGTATTCATTAGAAAAATACACTGCGATAAAGGAATGGGATAAAGGCTATCTTGTTGTTATGGCTAAGTATAAGCATAATAAAAGAAAGTGAAGAGGAGTATATTGACCTGATTCCAATACTGGAGAAGTTGTACATTGCGCCAGAGGAGTTTTTAAGACCAATTAAGGGGGTGAAGATAGAAAATGCTTGATATTATTAAAAATTGCAGATGAGGGCAGACATGATTGTTAATGGATATGCATTTACCAGATGTGATGAGGGATTTAGAATACTTAACCTCAATCAACCAGATAGGGCACTTGTAATATCACGAGACGGCGAAACGTTAGAGACATCAATGGATGATATCGAGATTCAGATTGCCAAAAGATTACTACAGAAAAATAAGAAGTTTATGGAGGAAGAGTATGCTAAATATTATGAATTTAAAAATTGCAGGCTATTACCTTTATTTTTACTTCATTTTGTACGGTGGAATGTATGACATGATACATGCTAGTGACAGAAAATTAACTGAGGCAGGTTCCGCAAAGTTCTTTGTTAAGGATAATGGAGACACAGTGCTTCAAAATCAAGGAAGGCTTACAGATAGGGAGGTATCTAAAATACAGGGATTTATAAAGGATAACTATAAAGCTATATGATATGAAATGGTCCGAATATAGTAGAAAAGGATATTACAAAGGAAATAATTAAAGATAACTTGTCCATACCAAATCCTGACAGAAAAACAGCTTTTGGTATGGACATTTTTCTTTTTCAAAGGAATCTACCTTTTGAGGACATCAAGAACCTTTATCTTAAGCTTATGTAATTGCTTATAAGATAATAATATTTTGCTCGAATTTATATAGAAATATTTATCCCTATCAAAAACTGAAAGAAAATATATCAGGTTTTGATAGGGAATTACTTTTATATTATAAATCCAGTTGTACAAGTGTAGCAGGCATTTTCATGCTTAGTATTTACCTTATCCGGACCGGTAACAAGGTCAAAGCATGAAACTATAATTCTACCATCCCATACTATAGGTTCTCCGGGCTGGTCAAGTCCTCCATCCACTCCGCTGCAGTCAGGGCTTTCGGCAATACGCTCAACCTTGCCGTCCGGAGTTACTTTCGCAATAGCATTTGCAGAGAAATCGGCAATATAAAGATTACCGTTATCATCAAAAATCATACCATCCGTACTCTGCAAATTTTTGGCATCCTGTGCAAATATTTTATTTTCAGCAAGGCTTCCGTCTTCTTTGAAAGTTAGACGGTATACCGCACCATCACCAAAATTACCAACATATAGAGCCCCGTCAGGTCCGAACACAATACCGTCTGCTCCATACTGACAATCAGGATTTTCAGTTACAAAGGTGGCAAAGATATTTTCATCTTTCAGAGTATTGCTTATATGTATATCATGTTCGTCTGTTCTAAATCTATAAACACAGCTTACCAGCTTGCCGTCCTCACGTTTCACAGGATGGAGATAGCTTTGTGTAACATACATATATCCGTCTTTTATGCGTATACCATTTGGATGTTCCATCCCATATGCCACTACAGTAGTTTCCAAAATTTCTCCATCATCCGTAACTTTTAGCTTGAGTACACGTCCTTTAAATATAAGATCAGGGTGTTCGCTCCAACCTTGATTATCACATAAATATACATTCCAATCGTCGTCAAAGGCTATACCCATATTTCGGGCTATGCCTGTTTCAGGATGAACCGGAACATCAAACCATTTTGTTACATTTCCTTCTTTGTCAAGGCGCACTACTATTCCCGACATGTTATCTTCGGCATAATTCGGACAGGAAAGTACAAGATTACCATGTCTGTCTATAGCCATCCCATCAGGCGTACATATATATTCAGGTAAAATACTGAAAAGTTTTGATTCTCTCATATTGCCTCCTTCTAAAAACTTGATTAAGATTTTTGCTCAAACTTTTTGCATCAAACCTTAAATGCTTTTTGTAGTATTCAAAATTTGTATTATTCTTTTTCGATGATATTATTACTAATCAAAAGTCAACGTACAAAGCTAATGCTTTTGGGTAAAATGCAACACTCTTATCTGTAGTCAATGAGTATTGAACAGTACTCATCTCTTACGGATTCTGTTGAAAGAAGGCTTGACGAAGCAGACAAATACGCAGAAGAATGTAAGTTAGGCACTCTGAGGATGAGGGTTTTTAAAAGAGTGAGGAAAAAGAATAAATGGGAAATCTAAAAATTTTTAGAAGAGAACAGGAAGAAATCATGAAAGCTCTACCAGAGTAAATGTTGATGAATTAATTCACAACAAAAATATTAGTATTAAATTGAGCTAGTCCATACCAAATCCTGTCAGAAAAAACAGCTTTTGGTATGGACATTTTCTTTTAAACTTCAACTTGACAATTAAATATTAAAAGTGATATTATTTTGATATCAAATAAATTCTTGTGGACATAATAGTCCGGAAAGGAACCACTATGGAAGAGAAAAATTCTTAAAAGCACAGGAAAGGGCTTCGCTATGCTCCTTGTGAGCCTGTTAATTATACTTGCAGGCTGTGGCACCACAGCCTATGGCGGCATTTATGATATGACATTTTGTATTCCTATTGGGATTGTTGTTATGATAGCAGGCTTCATACTTATAGCCGGGGTGAAGGTAGTTAGGCCTCAGGAAGCTGTAGTTTATACACTTTTTGGTAAATACATAGGTACACTCAAAGACGAAGGCTTTCACTTTATCAATCCATTTGCTAACATCCTTCAATCCAGCCTCTAGGACGAAGCTAGGACAGAGTGGTGATGTGAAATCAAGTGTCAATGCAGAAGTCGCAATGGGCAATAAAATATCCCTCAAGGCAATGACACTCAACAACTCAAAACAGAAGGTAAATGACGCACTTGGCAATCCCTATGAAGTAGGAGTTGCAGTCATCTGGAAGGTAGTCGATACAGCTGCTGCAGTGTTTAACGTAGATAACTTCAAAGAATACCTATCATTACAGTGTGACACCTCTGTGAGAGATATAGTTAAGCTCTACCCTTATGATGTAGCTCCTGACATAGACACCACAGGTGATGGAATTGCAGATGATGGAAGCCTCCGTGGCTCTACTACTGTAGTGGCTGAGCGTATCAGAAAGCTCATTCAGGAAAAGGTTGAGATAGCAGGACTTGAAATAGTAGAAGCAAGAATTACCTATCTTGCTTATGCTCCTGAGATTGCATCTGCAATGCTTCAGAGGCAACAGGCAAATGCGATAATTGATGCAAGAAAGGTGATAGTTGAGGGTGCTGCAGGCATAGGTCGAGATGGCGCTGGAAATGCTGGAGGGAAAAAGGTACTGTAGCAGCTTGATGAAGAGAGAAAGGCTGCAATGGTTTCAAACCTCCTTGTAGTACTTTGTGGCAACCACGAGGCTCAGCCTATAGTCAATTCAGGCAGCCTGTACTAGGCAGTATAGAAACATATGAATTCTAAGTTGTCGAGTTGATGTGTTGTTTGACATACTAAGTCACGCCTTCACTAATAAATGTCCAGACTCGCTCGGTTTTTCTGTAAGCTGCTGTTGTAATTTGGCTTTGTTGACGAAAAACCTGATGCGCTCGCTTTTTGCAGTGACTCGCACTTTGCAAGTTGCGAAGCAGCGACAGGTGCGTTAGTCCTGCCTATATAATAGCTGTCCGCAATTGACGAGTGCGAAGCACGAAGTCAGAGCGGAAACAGCGAACTATGCGGCATTATTAGTTCCGGCTGTTTAATTGATAAGTCGGGACAAACAAATACATCAGCCACATAGTGAGCAGGGGCTGTCTTTAATTTGGTATTCAGCTTGTTATTTGCATAAATTTAAGGGTATCAGCTACGAATGATAAATTCTAAGCGAGCGCATTAGGGCGGAGCGAAGCGGATGCCGGAGCGAGTCTGAAATGTTATCATTCGTGGCGTCACTTAGTTTAGTTTATATAACTTGACAAATTAGAATTTGTAAGTGTAAAGCAATCAATCCATATAAGAAGAGAGGGAACCATAGCAAAGAAACAGATACCCTTAAGAATAGGGGAAAAACTATATGATGCGCTGGCATCTTGGGCAGAGGATGATTTTCGCTCACTGAACGTACCAGATTGAGTATCTCCTCACAGAATGTATAAAACAAAGAAAAAGACGGAAAATATGTGAGGTGAAAAGATAGACGAACCGATAGAACTGGATATTGATTAGTGGAATTTTGATATATTAAATCTAATTAGCTGGGGAATGGCAAAGCTGCTGTTCCCCTTTTAAACAAAACAATCTCTCGGAATCTCAGCCTACAAACCGCTTATAATTCCGAGAGTTCATAGTTATTTTTCTTCTATATTTCGATTCGTGTTACAAAAGTATATGGAGCATAGGCATTAAGGGCTTCAGTTCTGAACTTTACCGCTAAAATATCACCTACTTTTTGGCTCTGAATCTGAGATGATGTCTTTGATTGAAATTTGGAAATTATGTATAGCATCTGTATTGCTTTTCTTTACCATAAGAATCAGCCCAGACAAATTCTCCGTCTATTTTGGTAATAACAAAGGTTTCCTCCCGAGTGCAATATCAATAAAGGATTTTGCACAAATTCTGCTTAAATACTTCTTAAATTCCTCATCATCTATACGGTAGTACGAATTATTATATAATAGTCCTGCAATTTTTGCATCATCGTCATACCCGATAAGCTAAATTCCCTTATATCACTTGAACCTGCCTTTATCATAAATAAAGGAGTAAAACCTTCTAAATCATCATCTTTCCTACCTATTTTGAGATTTTTAAACGGGAATGCAACTCATGAATTTCTATTATAGTTAAATCTTTCATAATAATGCCTTTTTCGGGTCGGTAATCTGTGGTTATTGCCCGATCGATTTTAATCAGGCTGAAATTTATAGGAGGTTTTTGGGGATTTGTTAAAAAGCAAACTGATAGGATGGCACAGATGATGACAGCTACAAACATAACCCAAAATGTCGGCTTTTTATAAGTTAAAATTCCCTTAACGCGTTGTTTGACACCAATTTCACCAAATGATAGCGGACAGATAGTTACTATCCTTTTTCTTGTGCTACAGTCTAAAAGTGTTTGTGAATATGCTGCAATATAATCTCTATCTGTATTTTTTATAACCTCTTCATCACATGCCATTTCAATATCTCTGCAGAGGAGGACATAAGAGAGTAAACAAAGAGGATTAAACCAATATACTGACAGCAGCAGATATCCGAAAAGCTTTTTTAGGTGGTCAAGCCTTTTTATATGTGCCTTCTCGTGGCTTATGACATGGTCTGCGGCTGAATCTGAAAGAGTGGAAGGCAGATAAATCATTGGCTTAAAAATGCCAAATACAAAAGGTGATTCTATAAAATCACATATCATTATATTATCTCTTAACCGTACCGATGCAGCTATTTTTTTCTTTTTAAAGATGCAAATAGCTAACAGAGCAAAAAGAGCATAATTAAAACTCCAGTAATCCAAACGGCTGTACCGATAGAAAGTGCAGTTTGCAAAGGATTAGTGCTTGCATAGGGAATTGAAACATAATCATTAGAGATGATAGGATTAACTGCATTATTAATAATTGCTACACCTGAATTAATGGCAGGATTTAGCTTAAATTCAATGCCGGGCGGAATAGTTTCACTACTCGGAATCAGGCTAAAAATGCTCTCTATAGAAAAAGGAAGGATAAGCCTTATCGCGACTATTGCCCAGAGTAAACACAAAATTCTTTTTGGAGCTTTTTTAAGAAACGGACGAATGATGATGATTGCTAAAATAAGCCAGCTTGCGGCTATGCTCATATTGAATATTTTCAAAAAAATTTCACTCATTTTCAGCCCTCCTTTTTGAAGGTATCAATCATTTTTTGGATTTCCTTTGCTTCTTCTGCTGTAAGAGCTTTCTTTGATATAAATGAGGCAATGAAAGCCGGGAGAGAACCCTTAAAAGACTCATCAATAATCTGCTCGCTTCTTGCAGAGTAAAATTCATTACGTGAAATGATTGAAGTTACAATTCCGTTATTATTTTTAAGAAGCCCTTTTTCACACAATTTACGAAGCACGGTGTAGGTTGTGGGCTTTTTCCAATTTAGGGTTTCTTCATATTTTTTACTAAATCTCCTGAACCTATCGGTTCATTTTCCTACTAATATCCGCAAAACGCTCCTGTACAATACCCAGTTCTATCTCAGCCATCTATAAAACTCCTTTCTCGGTTTACTCTAATAAACCTTAACTTGAGTTTACTGCAATAAACCCAAAATGTCAAGTAAAATGGTTGTGTTGACATAACAAGACTGTTATGATATCATTAAAAACAAAAGAACAACAGTTTGATTGTTTGCATGTTAAAACTTAATAGGATTATAAAAAGTGATATACAATGATAAAAGAGTTGTGGGAAAGCCCCGAAAAATAAAGTGTATAATAGAAGTGGCAATTCAGAATTTGAACTTCATACCAATGAATTTGCGGCTGCATTTCTCATGCACCTAAGGAACTATATAAAAAGAGTAATGGACGAGAACACAGTTGAGTAATGCTGTGTATATAGCTAAGGTTGCTCAATATTTTCCAATGTATCTATTGATGATGTGTTCTCTTATTTTTCATTTGATATCGTGAATTCGACACTGTATAAAAACGATAACAACTATCAGTGGGTATATACTATTGATAAAATTCTTAAGCTGGTTAAAGATAAGATAAAAGCGAAAATACCACGAGCAGAAGTCTGGAGAGTTTTCGGAGATGAAATTATGTTTAGTTATGATAGTTGAAGCGTAGATTAAACATATAATAACCCATAAAACTATCACAACTAAAAAGCGGAGATAAAGCAATGAAGACTGATTTGATACAAAAGCTAAAAGAGAGGCTTCTTATTGAGTTTAGTAAGAGAGACCGTTCGGGGATATATGCCGTTACATCAAGAGAACTGGCATATAACTCCAATAAAATCGAAGGCAGTACCCTCACGGAGAACCAGACTGCAAGCCTCTTTGACACAGGAATGCTCCCTGTGAGCGATAGCGCATACAGGGCTAAGGACATAGAAGAGATGAATGGGCATTTCCTTATGTTTAATCATATGCTTAAAACCTTGGACGAAGAATTATCTGAAGACCTCATAAAGAAATTTCATTACGAGCTAAAAAGCGGAGTCTTTGAGGATAAGGCAAACGGCTATAACATAGGAGAATATAAGGCGCGCCCGAATATCGCAGGCACTATGCAGACTTCTTTGCCTTCCGATGTACCTGGGGATATGAAAGAGCTCTTAAAATGCTATGAAAATGCCGATAAGAACCTAGACACTCTTGCACTCCTGCATACAAGATACGAAAAGATACATCCATTTCAAGATGGAAACGGACGTACAGGGAGGCTAATCTTATACAGAGAAGCACTTAAATGATGACATAATTCCACCTATAATACACGATGCAAACAGGATGGAGTACATTGAAGGAATAAGAGAATACGCTGAAAAAGGCGTGTCCGAGAGAATGTGCATCCTTCTAAAAAAAGAACAGGAAGAATACGAGAAGACAATAAATTTTTTTCTTGGCTAGACTAAAGAACTTAATTTTTATACCGATATACTATTTGCTGATGAATTTTTGTAAAGATAGGCTAAACTAGTCTTATGACTTAAGAGAGGAAATAGATGTTTTACAAAACCCTATTGAGCACAATGTAAAAATATACAAAAGTGACAGCTTAAAACCCATAAAATATATCTGTTTTATAGGATTGCCATTTGAAATGCAGAAGTGCTATAATCAGCCACACAGCTATAGGTCAAGGTATCGATAGCTAAGCATATTTGGTTATTTCCAAATATATGATTATAAAAAGGACTTTATAATTATAATATTAAGGAGAATATTTACAATGAAAAATGTTTCTATCAGGAAGACACTACTTATTATCTTCACAGTAGTATCATTATTAGTCTTCAGCAATCGCTACCCTGTTTGTGGAGTCTTTCACATTTCAGAACACAAAAGAAAAGATTATGTCATCCGATGAGACGGTGACCAAGCAGGTGTCCTACGGTATCGAAAAGTTTATTGATTCTTCAAAAATTCTTGTTTCTACTATGGCATCAACCCCAACAGTGAAATCAATGAATGTAGACAAAATCGCAGAATACATTTCATCTGTAAAAAGACAGTATGGGTGATTTTGAGCTTATATTTGTGATTAATCCTGCCGGTGACCAGATTTACAGAACATCAGGTACCCTAGGCAACAGGGCTGACAGACAGTATTTTAAGGAAGCCATACAGGGAAAAATCTTTGTATCAGCACCTTACGTATCAGCGTCTTCAGGAAATCCTTGTGTAACCATATCAGCTCCTGTCTATGATAACGATAAGATTGTAGGTGTATTTGCAGCTGATATTGCACTTAACGTGCTTACAGAATTTGCTACAAACGTAAAAGATAGGTGAAACAGGATATATCAATATTATTGATTCTGAAATGAAGATCCTTTACTCACCTAATACTAAATTAGTAACTGACGGAGTTACCGTAGCAGAGGAAGAGTACGCTAAGAAGGTAAACAATGACGAGTCAGGCTCTGTAGAAGGAGTAGGCACAAACGGAGAGAAGGCTATCATCTCTTATTCTCCACTTACAAGCCTTAAGCTTGGAGTTATATCATATTACTCACAAGACGACTTAATGAAGGAGAACGTAGAATCAGCTAAAAAGGCAGCTGTTGTGGTTGTTATAGTTGCATTGTTCTCCATGTTACTCGCATTACTTGTGGCTAATAGGGTAATCAAGCCTGTTAAGATTATATCAGGTTTACTTCAAAAGATGGCCGGACTTGACCTCGCTATCGCAGATGACGAGGGCTTGCAGAGGCTTACTAAGCAGAAAAATGAATTCGGAGATATTGCCAGAAGGCTGCATGAAACAGCTGAGTCTATTAGAGCCCTGGTTCAGAATATATCTTCACACGCACAGAATACGGCTGCAACAGCAGAGGAGCTTACAGCTACTGCACAGTCTACAGCTGAGTCTGCAAATGAAGTATCACAGGCTGTGCATAACATAGCTGACGGTGCTACAAATCAGGCACATGATACTCAGAATGCAGCAAACAACATAGAAGAGTCCAACAGACTTGTAAAGCAGATGACAGAGGTACTTGAAGAGCTTCAGGCTTCAATTGATTATATCAATGATAAGAAGGAAGAGGGCAGCAAGAGCTTAATGGGACTGATTGAGGCCACAGATAAGGTTACAACTTCATCTGATGAGATAGGTGAGATTATATTACAGACAAATGACAGTGCAGACCAGATATCTGCAGCCAGTGACATGATACAGTCAATCTCAGACCAGACCAACCTTCTTGCACTCAATGCTGCCATTGAGGCTGCAAGAGCAGGCGAGGCAGGAAAGGGCTTTGCGGTAGTGGCTGAGGAGATTAGAAAGCTTGCAGAACAGTCAGCAGGCTTTACCGGAGACATCAAAGAAACAATAAGCGGTCTCAAGAATCAGACTGAAAAGGCTGTAAATACTATAGAAGTGTCCAAAGCACTGGTATCTGAGCAGGGCGAGAAGATGAATGAGACAGGTGAAAAGTTCAGACAGATATCAGAGTCAGTAGAAAACAGTAAGAAGATAGTAGAAGAGATAAAAGAAGGAACCAAGAGCATAGTAAAGCAACAATGAGGATATGACTAAGGTTGTAGAGAGTCTCTCAGCTATTGCAGAAGGTAATGCAGCAACCACAGAGGAGACATCAGCAGCCGTAGCCACTCAGGTTCAGTCTATTGACGATATATCTAAGGCAAGCGAAAACTTAGCAGAGATAGCAGTAAGCTTACAGGAAGAGGTTGCAAGATTCATCGTATAAGGTGAGAAAAAAATAATCCTTGACATCTCCAGTCAAAGGTGTTAAACTAATAAAGCTGTACATACAGCAAGAAAGTGAAGTATCCGCTTCCACCTAAGTGCAAAAGGGCACCGTGGTCTTTAGAAATGAATTATTTCAGCTATATGCTGTCTGTCTAGAGTGGATACTTATGTGTATTCACTCTATTTTTTATTATAAGTTTGGAGGTGTTTTTCTATTAGCGAATTAATGATCAATGAGCAGATCAGGGATAAAGAAATCCGTCTGATTGGAGAAAATGGTGAACAGTTAGGAATTATGTCATCAAAGGATGCAATGAAAATGGCTATTGAAGCAGAGCTTGATTTAGTTAAAATTGCACCTACTGCAAAAGCCGCCGGTTTGTAAGATTATCGATTACAGAAAGTATCGTTATGAGCAGGCGAAGAGAGAGAAAGAAGCGAAGAAAAAGCAGAAAGTTACTGAAGTAAAGGAAATTCGTCTTTCACCAAATATTGATGACAACGACCTTAATACTAAGGCTAACCAGGCTAGAAAGTTCCTTGAAAAGGGAGATAAGGTTAAAGTAACCCTCCGCTTCAGAGGAAGAGAAATGGCTCACATTTCTTCAAATAAGCAGATACTCGATGTATTCCTAGAGAAGCTTGGAGACGTAGCATCAGTAGAAAAACAGGCTAAGCTTGAGGGCAGAAGCATGTCCATGGTTGTAACGGGCAAGAAGTAATGCTATTTTCACGTACTTAGTGAGGATAATAATTAGATTATAGGAGGAAAGAATTATGCCAAAAATGAAGACAAAGAGCGCGGCTAAGAAGCGCTTTAAGGTAACAGGAACAGGTAAGTTAATGAAGATGAAAGCTTACAAGAGCCATATCCTTACCAAGAAGACTACAAAGAGAAAGAGAAATCTTCGTAAAGCAACAGAAATTGATAAGTCAAATTTAGCTCCAATGAAGAGAATACTTCCATATAGCTAAATAAAAGTTAAATTGTTAAGGAGGAAATACAATGGCAAGAATTAAAGGTGGCTTAGGTGCCAAGAAGAGACATAATAGAGTATTAAAGCTCGCTAAGGGTTATAGAGGAGCAGAAGTAAACAGTATAGAATAGCTAAGCAGTCAGTTATGCGTGCTCTTGCATCTGCTTATGCAGGCAGAAGAAAGAGAAAGGGCGACTTTAGAAAGCTCTGGATCGTAAGAATCAACGCAGCAGCAAGGCTTAACGGACTTTCATACAGCAAGTTCATGCACGGTCTTAAGCTTGCTAACATCGACATCAACCGTAAGATGCTCGCTGAGCTCGCTGTAAATGATGCAGCAGGCTTCACAGCACTTGCAGATGCAGCTAAGGCTAAGCTTGCTTAATTAAAAGCATAAAAAACTGCCTCAAAAGGCAGTTACACATAGAGATGGTTATTCTCTAAAAATATTGGTGTAGTCAAGTATGTGTGGCTACACCGTTTTTTTGCAAAAATTGGTTGCTTACTCATATTTTTGAGTGTCAAAAGATAATAAATTTTCCTTCAAGCAAGCCCCAATCGAAATTATTACTTCCCACACTTGTATCATTATATTATACCCTGATTGCAATATACACATCCTTAAGTGATGGGCTCTCCTGTCCCAAAAAGCCGTAGCCATCATCATTTTCAGGACTTACCCATCTTCATAGAATACAAATCAGGAGTTTTTCAAACTTAGCTATAGCCCTTATCAAGCACCGCTAGTATCTTATCCTTATCCTTTGGCAGGCTTCCTCTGGTACGTACATGAATCCAGTCGTGGAAGCTGTCCCACTTAATAGGGTGGTTAGGATCCACATCTAAAAGCTCTACCAGCTTACGCTCTTCTTTTAGGTTCTCAAAGCTCGGTGGCAGGCTTAAAATTACCATTTCTAATCTCCTCTGAGAGCTTATCTGCAGATAGGAACATGGAAAAATTGACCACGTTCTCAGGCTTTGTTTCAGTAAGAAACTCTGCCATAGCTACAGCGGACTCTTCCCACCTGCCACTTCCTGCAACTCCTGTCATCAAAGTGGGCAGCATAGCTAAAGCCCTGCATCCTGCAGTCTTTTTATCTCACTATAAGCCCTCGTCCACGCTGTGGTCCTTGTCCATATAATTAAGCACATCAGGCAGGGCATTTTCAATGCCTATCATAAAGCTTATTGTAGCCTACGCTATGGAGGGTCTTAAGCTCTTTATCAGACTTACTTTTTATACTGGTTATGGTCGCATCAGAGTTAAAGGTAGCTGCCCTTTGGGAAATAGTGCTTAACGAGGCTTATTATCTCAATCAGTTCCTCGGTTTTCAGCTGGAAGGCGCTTCCATCCCCCAGATAGATTAGCTCAGGGTTTCCGCCGTGTGCACTCACCCTTTTTAACTCATTCTCAATGTCTTCCAGGCTTATTTTTGCGATATCTTAGGTCTGTAAATAAATCACAGAATTTGCATCTGTTATAAGGACAACCCACAGTTACAGGCAACATAAATGCCTTAGCCTCCATAGGACCACGGCATATTCTTTCCTTCATATTCCATCAGTACCTCCTTCTGACATCCGTACCACATTGATGCCGGTTATATTTTTAGAGCTATCAGCTTGCCAAAGGTTCGGCAGCTATGTATTTTTCAGGTTTTTGCTTTAGTGTTGTAAAAATGCAGGAAAGTTAAACTCCCCTGCACTGTAATTATCTCATATCCCCAGGACCTTTCCTTTGTGCCATCTTATCCTCATACATCCTCTCATCGGCAAGCTTAATGACCTGGCTTGAATAAACTATACCGCGGGCAGAATCAGAGGTTCCCGCGAGGAATTCTCTATAGGTTGCAACACCGATAGACACTCCAACAGGGAAAGGTGGACGCTGTTGATTTCTCTGTCTTTCTAAGTTGTATCTTATATTTTTGGTAATGGAGCTAACTCTCGCAGAAGGTATGGCAACACAGATGAACTCGTCACCGCCGTTTCTTCCTGCAAAGCCCTCTGAATTACCTTCCATAGCCTCCTTGATAGCAGTAGCAACCATCTGAATGAGCTGGTCGCCCTGCTTCGTGTCCGAAGGTATCATTTGCATACTTAAGCTTGTTTATATCTATGAAGATAACTGCATAGTCCTTCTCTCTGGTCAAATCTAAGATATTAAGCTTTCTCTGCAAGAACTGTCTGTTGCCAAGCCCTGTAAGGTTGTCGGTATAAGCCAGTATCTCAAGATGCTTTTCCCTAAGGCTCTTCTGCAAGATGTCCTTAACCTTGATGACATAAGATGTAAACAGGGTAACGACAAGGAGAAGAATGAGCACAGTGGAGAAGTGAGCCTTGGCAAACCACTGTAAAAGAGGCGGCCAGTTCTCAGTTATCTGAGCCGCAACGATGATACGTATCTGCTCCAATATACCAAAGATTGCAACTCCAATCAGGCCAAAGCCCATAACCTGGTCAGCACCGGGTCTTGCGCTTCTTGCCAGGGAAAAGGAGGCTGATAAGAGCAGAAAATACCATTACTATCTGGAGTGCCTGCATCCATCTTAGCTGCCATACGTAGTTAAACCCTGAAGGAAGGAGGTAAAGAGCAAGACAAATCCAAAATACTGCAAATAATATCCAGCCTGATATCTTTAAGTATTTTCTAACAACAGGACGATTAGTCTCAAAGCTTGAAAAAGAGGAGCCGTGGAAAAGAGTAAATACATTCCAACATATTCTCCTACAGCACTTATATTCTCACTGAGGTAAAGCATGTAAAGCATACCTGAGTTACCCATATACCAAAGGGTAATGGAGAAGATAAGTCCCCATAAGCCAGGTACCTTCTCTTGCAAAGTCCACCGTACGATAGAGAAAGGCAAATATTATCATTCCTATAAAGGAGAAGATAAGTATCACGCTGAATATCGCATAAAACGCTTCCTGTCCCTATGATAGGATAGAACTGGTCTGTCTCAAAATGACATGAGGACAGGTGATCTGAAAGTATCTTCAGTATACCTGTAAGAGGCTTGATTACAACTCTAATCTCGCCTCCATAAGCACTTTGTCAGGAACCGGGATGGTAACCTTTGCTTACCTATCATATGTCTGTCGATATTCTCGCCATAGGTTATCAAGAGCTTATCCTTATAGTAGGCTTTAATGATGCTGTTGTAAAAGAAGAAATTAATCGAGCTGTATTCGCTCTTCCAAGCCTTATCGAGCGGAATATGCATAGTGATTAAATCATCTTTTGAAGAGTAGCTGAACAAGTGGCTGTTATAGGTATCCATGGTGCCATCGCTATGCTCAACGTCTATTACAAGCTCCGTCAGCTCCCTATAGTCAGAAGGATGGACCTTTCCTATGACTCCAAAGATAAAATACAGTAATAACAGTCCCGTTACCATGGCTGTTATCAAAAGTATAAGAGCTTGGTGTTTCCTTAAACTCATACTAAAATATCTCATAAAACCTCCCGACAATCCGCACTAGCCAGAGTTTAGACGGTGCCATAATTTCTTCCCTATACTAAAAGCCCGCAAATTAGAGCATTCTAAGATTTTTTTGGGGTGGGTGGGTGTACACGTTATCCAAATAATTATACCATACTCACATTAACAAAAACAAGGACAGAAAGCACTAAACTTGATTTTCAGCATTGTGTCAAAATAATCAAAAATTAACAAGGATAATGATAAATATTGGATAAAAATTTGTTAATATAAGGTTAAAATCAGCCCTGAACATAGGGCGGTAATCGAGATAATTGTTAGAACTGAATTTAAAATTGTACTTATTTACAAACAACATCCTGAGATTATTAGAAAAATTACAGATTTTTGTAGACTATTTCGAAAAATGATGTACAATTACTTTGTAGGAATATATCAACAATAATTATTCAAAGATGTGTAGAATGAAGGAGCTTCAAAACGCTCCCATTGCAAATCCCGAAAAATGCGCAAATTGTGCAGGTTTTGAAGAAAATAAGGAGGTGAGTATGGATTTTTGGAAAACGATCAGAAAAATATGGCTTGAAGACGAGTCAGGAAAGGTAACCGCCTATGTGGGTTTCCGGAAATCAATGGTACCTGCAATGTAACGCACCGTTGTAGACCCTTCACTTAGGGGACAGGGAATTGGCGGCAAGCTTCTTTCGGCCCTGGTAAAGAAGATGGAGAAAGAGGGAAAGAAGCTTGAGCTTACCTGCACGTATGCCATTGACTGGTTTAATAAAAACAGAGGACACGAAAATGTGCTTGTCGATGCAGAAAAAGAGTATGCAAAGGCGGCTAAAAAGGGGTAAAAGGTACAATTATGAAGGTATATAATTCGACTCTTGTTTATATCGAAAAAGATGGTAAGTATCTTATGCTTCACCGCAACAAGAAGGCTAACGATATAAATGAGGGCAAATGGATCGGGGTTGGAGGTAAGTTTGAATTTGGGGAAAGTCCTGAGGACTGTATGGAAAGAGAGGTCTTCGAGGAAACGGGACTTACGCCTATGGGGTATTATTATTGCGGAATAGTTACCTTTATGTCAGAAGATCTTGATAAGCCTGAAAACAATGAAACGGAGTACATGCACCTATTCAATGTAAAAGACTTTGAAGGAGAGCTAAAGAGCTGTGATGAGGGAGAACTGGTCTGGGTTGATAAAGATAAGCTGCTTAGCCTTCCACACTGGAAGGGAGATGAGCTCTTTCTTTCGATAATAAAAAACGGAAACAGACAGTTCTTCTCTATGAAGCTCTCCTATGTAAACGGCAGGCTAATAGAGGCTGTGTATGACACCGTTCCCTGCTTCATCACGGAAAGGCTTATACTTAGGCCATGGCATATGGATGATGTGGAGGATTTATTTAAGTATGCCAAAGATCCTGACATCGGTCTGTCAGCTGGCTGGAAGCCACATAAGGATGTTGGAGAGAGCATGGAAGTAATTGAAAATGTCTTTATGAAGCCAGGCGTCTACGCCATAGTCTATAAAGAAACCAATGAGGTGATAGGAAGCATAGGCATGACACCGGAAGCAAAGAAAAAGCAGGGGGCTGGGCTCTGACGAGAATCAGGCAGAAATCGGCTACTGGATAGCCAAGCCTTATTGGGGAAGAGGGCTTATACCGGAGGCTGCAAAGGAGCTTGTGGAGTTTGGCTTCCTGGAACTGGGACTAAACAGGATATGGATAGCCTACTTTGACGGCAACCACAAGTCAAAAAGGGTAGCTGAAAAGCTTGCTTTTACCTATAGCCATTTTTGCTGAAAATGTAGTGGTAGAGGCTCTTGGAGAAACCAAAAAGGAGCACTATATGGTGCTAAACAAAGATGAATTTGATGAGGCTATTAAGCTAAAAATACCGTCCCCTTTTTGGCGCAGAGGTCATAGGGAGTAAGTCTTCATCAATACCACATTAAAGGGTGTCAATTGCCTTTTAACATCCACAACATAATATTAATCTAAGACTGTACTTTTTATTCTTTTATCATATAGAATGAGTACAGTCTATTTATTTCTAAAGGATACAGGTGTCAAAAGTATAAAAATTCGATTGGAGCTTGCTGAGGGAGAATTTATTATCTTTTTGGGAACCTAAAACCTAATATAAAGTTTCTCCGATGAAGGTAGTACTAATGGAGGGTAAGGCTGCCTGAAGCACACTTACAAAGTGTATGTAGATGTACATTTGGTAAAGAAGGAAGGGAAAATGAAGAAGATTAAGATAGCATTTTTGACATTGACGGTACGATTCTTAGGGTTTGGTAAGCCTGATATGACAGATAGGGTAAAGGAAGCACTGAACAGGCTTCAGAAAAACGGAGTACTTATCTGCCTTGCGACAGGCCGCCCTTTTGCCGTCATTCCAAAGTTTGAAGGGGTGAAACTTTGACCTTACCATAGCCTTTAACGGCTCTGTCTGTCTGGCGGGGATAAGGTCATCACCAATCTGTAATCCCATATGAGGAGGTAGACTATCATAAATAATGCCACAAGAATGGGAAGGGCAGTTGCTATTGCTACCAAAACCAAGATAGTTGCCAATGGAGCTGACGAGGCGCTTAGGGAGTACTTTGAGTTAGCAAGCCTTAAGGCGACCCCGTCACCAGAGTTTGATGAAGCGGTAAAAGAGGAAGTATATCAGATGATGTTAGGATGTAAGAGAAGTGAATGGGATGAGGTGCTTGAGGGTACAAACAACGCTAAGATAGCAGCCTGAGTGGGACTGTGCAGTTGACATTATTCCTGACGGAAGCGGCAAAGGAAATGCGATAAAAAGGTGGTTGAATATTTTGGCTTTTCTCTTGATGAGACTATTGCCTTTGGAGACGGAGGCAATGATGTGGATATGTTGCAGGCTGCAGGGATAGAGTGGCTATGGGCAATGCCTCTGACAGCGTAAAAAGGCAGAGGCGGATGAAGTGTGTGGCAGCGTAGATGAGGATGGTATCTACTATTATCTGAAAGAAAAGGGCTTGTATAAAAAGTTAATAAATAATATGAGAGGTGTATGAGCATAGGATTAAAGATGTCAAAGGACCAAAAGAAGTTTTATAGGGCGCTTTTTGCCCTGGTTATCCCTATTACTATTCAGAATTTCATTTCCAATGCGGTAAACTCTGCTGACGTATTTATGCTAGGCTATGTAGGTCAGGAAGAGCTTGCAGCCGTCTCCCTTGCCAATCAGTTCCAGTTTCTGCTCTGGGGCTTCTTTTTTGGCATAAACTCAGGAGTAACCATGCTTGGAAGCCAGTACTGGGGAAAGAAGGATACGGATTCGATACAGGCGGTTATGGGAATCGCCATTAAGATATCTATAGTTATTACTCTCATTCTTTCCTTTGGTGCAGTGGTTTTGCCGAGAGAGCTGATGAGGATATATACCAATGATGAAAAGCTTATAGAAATAGGTGCATCTTATCTTAGTATAGTAGGCATATCATATGTTCTTATGAGCTTTTCACAGGTCTATATGTCTACAGTTAGGAGTATGGAAAGGGTAAAGATAAGTACCATTATAAGCTCTACAGCACTTATATTAAATGTGACCCTCAATGCTGTATTTATATTTGGCTTCCTTGGCCTTCCAAGGCTCGGAGTGGTAGGAGTCTCCCTTGCTACCCTTATCTCCAGAGTGGTTGAGACTGCGCTCTGTGTGATAGATGCAGGGAAGGCGAGGGTGTTTAAGATAAACCTGAGGCTGATGTTTGGGCATCACGCACTGCTATTTAAGGACTTTGTAAAATATGCCACACCTGCCCTTTGTAATGACCTCCTTTGGACAGTTGCCTTTTCTACCTATGCAATCATTATGGGACACATGAATGCTGATATGGTTGCCGCCAATGCGGTCGCAAGCACAGTGCGTGAACTCTGTGCCATAGTATGTTTTGCCATAGCAGGAGGTGCCTCAGTCCTGCTGGGAATCAAAATCGGTGAAGGCAGGATGGAAGAGGCGAAAAAATATGCCACCTACTCATGTAAAACAACTTTTATAATTGGTATAATTACGGGGTTAATTATTTTGGCAATTCGTCCGATAGTATTCATGGGATTTAATCTGAGTGAACAGGCACACGATTATCTTAGCATCATGCTTTTCATAAGCTCGTACTATGTGCTTGGTCAGGCGATGAATACTCTCCTTATAGCCGGAATATTCAGGGCAGGCGGAGATTCGCGCTTTGGACTTATCTGCGACACTATAACTATGTGGGCAGTATCGGTTCCGCTCGGCTTTTTAGTGCGTTTGTACTAAAATTACCGCCAATGGTGGTTTACTTCATCCTTTGCCTCGATGAATTTTGGAAGATTCCTGTGGTTTACAAACACTACAAGAGCTTAAAATGGCTGAAGAACATAACCAGAGATTTGGAATGATTAAATCTACTTCTATCAATCTTTTTATTTGAACTAATCAAATTTAACTCAAGGAGGATGTTAAAAAGAATGAAAAAGAAGAAGGGATTTAGAAGCATAAAAGCCTTATTGTATTAGGCAGCTTCGTCATTGTAACTATTATTTGCGCTATCATGCTAATTGTAAGCTCGATACTCTCAAGAGATGCATTTAGAGTACAGGTAGAGTCTGACATGCAGACACTGGCGCAGGAGACTTCTGAAAAGCTTGTTAAGGATATTGAGCACACGGAAGCAATCGTAAAAGAGTTAGCAGCCAATCCTATGCTTACAAGTAAAGAGTATTCCTGGAAAGAGATTGCAGCCTTCTACGAGAAGAGGGCAAAAGAGACAGGATTTAACCTCTTTTTCACAGTTAAGCCTAATGGTAAGGGTATCAACCTTACACAGGGTGCAGAAAAATTTGACGTAGCTGATACAGAGTATTTTAAGCAGTCAATCAAGGAAAAGACATATACAAGCTCCATTATCGATGACGTTGTTACAGGCGGTAAGATTATAGTTGTATCAACTCCTTACTATGACTTAAAGACCAATAAGCTCTTAGGCGTATTTGCAGGTATTATGAGTACAGACTTTATATCCAAGCTTTGCTCTGACTTTAAGTGGGGCGAATCAGGTAATATAGCAGTGTATGACAGAAATGCCAACATAGTAGGCCACACAAAGCCTGAGATAGTAGAGAGCAGATTAAACCTTGTAGAGAAAGCTAAGACAGATCCTGACTATGTATCTGTAGCTGAGTTCTTCAAGGGTCAGGTAGACAGCAATACAAACGGTATAGGTACCTATAAGTGGTTTGGTAAGAACAGAATCGGTGCCATTAACATAATTGAGGGCAGAGACTTTGTTACACTTGTTGCCGTAAATGAGGATGAAGTATTTACCAATATGAACAACCTACAGGTTAAGCTTATATTTGTAATAGCCTTACTTGTTGTATTTGGTATGATTATTATGTACTTTGCTTTCGCTATTCCGATTGCAAGGGCATTTAACAGCTTTAAGACAGACCTTTTACATATATCAAACTATGACTTAACCAAAGAACCTACAAAGGACTACTCAGGAAGACGTGATGAAGTGGGTGACATCTACAGAGCTGAGATGACTCTGAAGGAGAATATAGTTCAGATAATTACGGGCATTTCTGCTCACGCACAAAATACTGCGGCCACTGCTGAGGAGCTCTCAGCTACAGCCCAGTCTACATCTGCTACAGCAGATGAGGTTGCAAATGCAGTAAACAACATTGCAAGCGGTGCTGCCAGCCAGGCTGAGGATACCCAGAATGCAACAAAGAATGTAGAGCACTCAAATGAGCTTCCTAGCCATATGATGACAGTGCTTGATGAGTTAAATGAATCCACAGAGCTCATCAATGACAAGAAGGAAGAGGGAAGTAAGAGCCTTAAGGAATTGTCAGCTGCAACTACTAAGGTTACAACTTCTTCAGAGGAAATTGCAGCAATCATAGCTCAGACAGATGAAAGTGCAGACAAGATATCAAGGCAAGCGATATGATTCAGTCTATCTCTGACCAGACTAACTTACTTGCATTAAATGCAGCCATAGAGGCAGCAAGGGCAGGTGAGGCAGGAAAGGGCTTTGCGGTAGTTGCTGAGGAAATCAGAAAGCTTGCAGAGCAGTCGGCAGGATTTACAGGCGAGATCAAAGAGACAATCAATGGACTTCAGGAGCAGACCAAGAAGGCTGTTGAGACTATGGACTTCACTAGAGAAGCAGTTGCTGAGCAGGAGAAGAAGCTAAAGGAGACCGGCGATAAGTTCGGCGAGATATCTGAGGCCGTTGAAAAGAGCAAGGGCATAGTTGGAGAAATCTCGATGAAGCTAAGAACATATTTAAGGACAATGAGACCATTACTCAGGTTGTGGAGAACCTATCAGCTATAGCCGAGGAGAATGCTGCAACGACAGAGGAGGTATCGGCTTCTGTAGATACACAGGTTCAGTCCATACAGGATATATCTGATGCAAGTGAGAACCTTGCTGAGATTGCAACTGAATTACAGAGTGAAGTATCTAAGTTCATCATCTAATTATGACATACTTATTAGGATTGCTGCAAATTAGGCTTAGCAATCCTAATTATATGGTGTCGGAGACTTTTGACACCTATATATATAAATTTATAAAAGGAGGAGTGCATATATGCGCTTAAAAAAGAATAAGAGCAATAAACTAAACAGTCTTGGCGCTAAAGTCGGACTACTTATTTCCCTCATACTCTTGGTAGTATTAGGAGGAAAGTCGGCATTTGATATTTTCACGCAGTATGAAAGTACAACTGCGATGACACGCAATGTCCAGCTTGAGGAGGCAAAGAGCCTCACATAAGCTTGAAACCAAATTTGCAAGTACCTACCAGGTGGGATATGACTTACAGGCTATCATAGGTAACACTGTAGCCAACATCCCAAAAGAGAGAAGAAGCAGAGATCTTATTATCAGCAACGCCCAGGTTATACTTAAGAATAATGAAGATATAACAGGTGTAGGTGTGTACTTTGAGCCAAATAAGTTTGATAACAAGGATGCTGAAAAGGGAAGATTTTCCCATTATATCCTAAAAGAAGGCGATAAGACAGAGGTATACGAAGAGGATACAGACGGTCCATGGTATGCTAATACCTTAAAGGAAAAGAAGGTAATAGTACTTAATCCATTTAAGGATGGGGATGGAAAGCTTAAGACTTCATACTGCTTCCCTATACTTTCAGGAGATGAAGCAATAGGTGTACTCGTTGTAGATATGTCAGTTAACGATATACAGGATGAGCTGAAGAAGGAGTCAATAGGTCCTGACGATTACAAGTGTCTTCTTACAGACAAGGGTATATATGTAGGTAATGCGCTTGATGACAAGATGTTGTTATTCAACCTCTTTGAAGCAGTTCCAGCAGCAAAAGATGGTATAGATAAGGCAATACAGAATGGCTACGATATATCACAGGGTACCATAGCAGGTACAGGTGAGCCAGGTGAGTTCATCCATGTTCCTGTTAACCTCAAAGGTGTGGATACCAAGTGGGTGTTTGAGGCTGTTACATCTATTGATTATCTCATGAAGGATGTAAGAACATCAATGGCTATCAACATCATATTCAGTGTTCTTGTTATCCTTGGCATGGGTATATTCATCATCCTTCTCCTGATCAATAAGGTTGTTAAGCCTCTTTCAGCCATTGATAAGGCGATGGAAAAGATATCAGGCTACAACCTTGATGTAGCTGAAGAAGCTGCAAAGGTTGAGAAGTATAAAAATAACAAGGATGAAGTTGGAAGCCTTGTACGCTCTATAGAAACAATGGTTAAGAACCTTGTAGGCATTGTTGGAGAGATATCCGCACATGCTCAGAATACCGCGGCTATGGCAGAGGAGCTTACAGCTACTTCCCAGTCAGCTGCTGAGTCCTCAGGAGAGGTTTCACAGGCGGTTAACAACATCGCAGAAGGTGCTACAAGCCAGGCTAGTGATACCCAGAGCGCGGCTATGTCCGTAGAGGAATCAGGCAATGTATTAAACGGAATGATTACTGAGGTTGGAGAGCTTTCAAAGTCTATGGAGAGCATTGACAGCCTGAAGAACGACAGTAACCGTATCATGGATGAGCTTGTCAAGATAACCAACGAGAATAAAGAGATATCTGAAAAGGTTGAGGGAGTTATTGTTGAGACCAACAGTGCTACCGAGACAATCGCAAAGGCAAGTGAGATGATACAGTCTATCTCAGACCAGACCAACCTTCTTTCTCTTAATGCCGCTATTGAGGCTGCAAGAGCAGGTGAGATGGGTAAGGGCTTTGCAGTAGTAGCTGATGAGGTAAGGTCACTTGCTGAGGAGTCTGCTAAGTTTACAGGAGAAATCAGAGCAATCATCGATGAGCTTAAGAAGAAGTCCAAAGAAGCTGTTGATATGATTAAGATGTCTAATGACATGATAGACAAGCAGAGTGATAAGGTAAAGGAAACAGGCGAGAAGTTCGTAGAGATATCAAAAGAGCTTGAAGAGAGCAAGAGAATTGTTGAGAATATCAATGAGTCCTCTGTTAAGATTCAGAATGAGAACAGCAATGTAATCAGAGTAGTTGAGAATCTTTCTGCAATAGCTGAGGAGAATGCTGCTACAACTGAAGAAGCAGCCGCCTCCGTGGATACACAGGTTCAGGCAATCAATGATATATCACAGGCTTCTGAGAACCTTGCTGATATAGCAACACAGTTACAGTCTGAGGTATCAAAGTTCATGCTGTAATCTAAAAATAATTATAAAGGCTCGCCACATGGTCGGGGAATCATCGTATATTTTCCCGGTGTGGCTTTATATGTGACAGGAAATTTCTCCGAAATTACCCTGCCCATAATATCTCCGAGGGGATGCACCGCTCGCGCGCAGAAGTGTATGCGAGCACATGCTTTTTAATTGAATGATGTGGGTGTCAAAAGATAAAAATTCTTGCACTTTAATACTCGTTGTGCTACAATCCCCTCTATCAAAAAAATAATATTTTACAGACGGTATAAGGAGGCAGTCATGAGTATAAGAATAGGAATACTAGGTTATGGTAATCTATCAAGAGGTGTAGAAAGTGCAATAGCGCAGAACCCTGATATGGAGCTTGTTGCCGTATTTACAAGAAGAAATCCTGAGAGCCTTAAGGTAAGGAGCGGTGTACCTGCTCTTAATGTATCTGAGCTTGAGAAATACAAGGATAAGATTGATGTGCTTGTACTAGGAGGAGGAAGTGCTACTGACCTTCCTGCACAGACACCTGAGTATGTGAAGCACTTCAATGTGGTGGACAGCTTCGATACCCACGCTAGGATACCTGAGCATTTTGAAAATGTTGACAAGGCTGCAAAGGCAGCAGGCAAGGTAGGAATCATCTCTGTGGGCTGGGACCCGGGTATGTTCTCACTGCTTAAGAATGATATCTACCTCCGTACTTCCTGAGGGAGAGAACTACACCTTCTGGGGAAAGGGAGTGAGCCAGGGACATTCTGACGCCATAAGAAGGATAAAGGGTGTAAAGGATGCAAGACAGTACACCATACCTGTGGAAGAGGCTGTAAACAGGGTAAGAAAGGGCGAGAATCCTACTCTTACTACCAGAGAGAAGCATACAAGAGAGTGCTTCGTGGTAGTGGAGGAAGGTGCTGATAAAGAGGCTATTAAGAGCGAGATAGTAAATATGCCAAATTATTTTAGTGACTACGATACTACAGTTCATTTTATATCTGCTGAAGAAATGGAGAGAGACCACAAGGGACTGCCTCATGGCGGCTTCGTACTTAGAAGCGGTGTAACAGGCTTTGATAAAGAGAATAAGCACATCATTGAGTACAGCCTTAAGCTTGATTCCAATCCTGAGTTTACAGGCTCAGTTATAGCAGCTTATGCCAGGGCTGCATATAAGCTAAGCAAAGAGGGAGTGGTGACTGCAAGAGCGTATTTGATATTGCCCTGCATACCTCAGCCCTCTTAGTGGTGAAGAGCTTAGAATGACTATGCTGTAATCAGATATTTTTCATTACACGCATCTCTTAGAGGTTAAAGAGTAATATCGTATATAATCCCCTGCAGGATACAGGTTTAGATATCTGTGCCCGCAGGGATTTTACTAGCATAGAATAATATTCTGATATTATATATAATAATCAAATAATATACGCATATTATACATTATCAAACAATTAGTTTCTAATTAATTAAAAAAATATTTTAAAAATAGTGTTGACAAATAAAATATAGTGTGATATAGTGGAGACAACAAAGAAAGAAAACAAACATAACAGCTGATAAGAAAAGGTCAGCAAGTATAAAAATATTAAAAAGATGGGTGGTGTTTCAATGCACAGTTTAAGAAGAAGTATAAAGGAAATGGATAATGAAGTGAGTTTAGCTTAAGTTAGTTAAACATAGATTGAACAGAAACCATTTGCTTAATAACATAATCGTAACTATTGAAATATGCGAAAGTGAGGTACAGTCCACCAGCAACATAAATGACGGCAACATGCGGATTACCGGATGATTAATAAAATCTATGAGATGGGCTCTCTGTAGTTGAGGGCTCATCTTTCTTTGTATATCACAATGAAAATAGGGATTTGCAAAAGCAAATCCCTAAAATATATCATTCTACAGGCAGTCCGTGTGCCAGCAGGTAATCACACCATGCCGCATAGTCGCTGCTGTTTAAGTGAAGTCCGTCATTGGAATAGAGGCTGTCAAGATAGCCTTCATAGTCTGAAAATACGGAAAACACATCTAGGTATATAAGGCTCTTACCGTCACATCTCGACTTTAAGAGCTCGTTTCTAGCCAGTACACTTGCATTGTTGTAGTGGTACGGGTCACCCAGTTCCTTATTCTTTGTAACTCCAAGTATAGACTGAATATAGATGACTGCATTAGGCTGTAATTCCTGTATCTGCCTGATTGCATCAAAGAACTGCGCCTCAAAGTCTTCGATAGGGACTATAGCCGCATCATTTACACCTATCATTATATAAATCTTCTTGTACTGTCTCTGAAGCAGTGTCTGAGTAAGTGTAAGTCCGGTCTCTTCATCAAGAGCAGGATAAATGAAAAATGAATTGACACTTATGCCTGTCTTTGCAAAGTAGGAAGAGTTAGTGAAGCTTCCAAAGGCTCTAAGGCCTACTGTACGGCTGTCTCCGAGGAAGAGGGCATCATCAAAGTAGGAGATGTCCACAGGACCAAGCTCAGGCTCCCCTGTTACCGAGGAGGAGGTTGCAGGTAGGGATGAGCTTGATGCGGAGGACTTATCATTTTTACCATCCTCATTTTTTTATCCTTCTTCTCATCCTTTGCGGTCTCAGTCGCATCCTGATTAAGTGATGCATTGATTATCTGATAAGCCTTAAATCCTACCAGGGCAATAAGCTCTAACAGAACGGTTATCAAAAGTGCAATTAGTATTACTTTTATTTTCTTTTTCATACGCTCTTTTTAGAATTCTCAATAAGCTCCTTACTATATTCCGGTTCAGCTCCGGTCTGGCTCTCGTGATAAAGGGTTGCCTGATTACGTCCCTTTTTCTTTGAGGTATATAGCGCAATATCAGCCTTTTCAACCACCTTATTAAGCGGAAGCCCTGTTTCGATGGCGGCTATGCCGGCACTTAGGGTTATATGCATCCTCTTACCTGTCTCAGTACCTGCTAACTCTAAGGAGAGAGCCTTAATTTTCTCAAGAGGATCAGCTACAGTGGAGAAGAACACTCCTATGAACTCGTCTCCTCCCCATCTTCCTATGAAGCCCTCGTGGTCTACACAGTCACCAAGCTTGTCGGAGAGAAAGGAGAGAGCCTCATCACCTGCGGCATGTCCTAAGGTGTCGTTGATAGTCTTAAAAAAGTCTATATCTATCAGGAAGAGATATCCTCCCTCAAGCAGATTCTGCTTTGAAAAGTACTCAAATCTCGCCATAAATGACTTGCGGTTCATAATCTTGGTTAGCTCGTCAAGGGTGGCAAGTGAAATAATCTGGTTGCGGTATTGCGATATAGTGTTTATTATAACAGCAATCATCAGTAAAAGCAAAACCCCAAGCATGGCAAGCTGTAAGGCGAGCTGGGTGACGCTTGCCCTTATTATGGAATCACCGCTTCCGTATATTATCAGATACCAGTTAAAAGCTCCAAGGTACCTGATTTCACAGAAATGTTTATTTGCTAATATGCCGCCTTCGCTTATCCATTTTCTGGTAACAGCCCCTTCCAAAGGGAGAGGCTTGGTTTCGATATTATGGAATATACCGCCCTCGCTAAATACGTTGGAGCCCTTAGGAAGTGCAGGGTCTTTTGGATATCATTATATTGCCTTCAAGGTCTGAAAAAGCAATCCCTACATTGTATTCGTTGCCTATTTCTACTATGCTTCTCTCAACTACGCCAAGGTTGATATTCATGCCTATAGCACCCAGGGTCTTGCCTTTTTCGCCTGTGAGCTTGTACATAATGAGCAGAGATACATTGTCTGAGTCTGCACTTGGCTTAAAAGGATTGAGGCTGAACTTGTACTGGAGGTTAGAGTCCAAAAAGTCAAATATCCATTTATCCTCGTCATTTTGAGAGGACATTTTTAGGTTCACGCTGTCCTGATAATATATCTTTTCAGTATTTTTTTGAGGCATAAAAAAGAAAGTTATAGTTATTTCCTTCCTGATAGGTCCTTAAGTAGTCGTAGAGCTTGTTTATGTACTCAGAGTCGTTAGCGTGATTGGTTTCCTTTTCGGCCCAGTCAATGACGAAGGAGTTTCCTGCCATTATCTTGGCTGCTGACACGGAGCTCATCATGCTTTCATCTATGTTGCTTATAAGGTTCATGGCTGACATATCAGTTACCTGCTCTACAAAAGCCCTGGTATTCTTAAAGCCCGATACAGCAAACATAATGGCGCTTGCCGCAAATGCTACAACGATAACAACACAGATAAGTACAATCTGTCTGGAAGAGTTCAATTTATTATTCATATATTCTCCTCTTTACGTATACCTTCAGAAAACTCTGAGGGCACACCAATCCACCCTCTATTTTGCCATATTTTAGAGGGAATGTAAATATAAAAAGTATTGATGTCATATGATACAGACTTGATAGAGGCACGCCGCACAAGATCCTGTATCATATATATCGGAGAGAATCTGCAATTAAACAAGAATAAAAAGAGCAGAAATCTTCTCATCCGCCACAGTGTGATTCCTCGGAGAGATTTTTATTTGACAGGTAATACCTGCGAAACTTTCCTGTAAAATAAAAAGCACCAAGCCGAGGGGCTTAGTGCCTTTTTATAGTAATTAAAATTTATTCCTGAGTAATAGCTCCTGTTGGGCAAGCTTCCTCGCAAGCACCACAGTCTATACAAGCAGAAGCATCTACTTCATAATGCTCTGAACCTTCTGAAATACATTCAACAGGACATACTGAAGCGCAAGCTCCGCAATTGATGCACTCATCACTAATTACATGTGCCATGATATTACCTCCTTTAAAAATTATATACGCAGTTACAGTATACATTTTTTTAGAAGGTTTTTACAAGTAAATTTTATCAAAAAGTCAACAATTTGATAAAAAAATCAGTTAATTTAGAAAAATGAGTATTATTTTCAAAAATGAAATATCGAGAAAAAGGCTAAAATCTGGCGTATTTCTCAAGTATCTGCTTGATTCTGTCAGTTGGACTGAGAAGCTCGCTGATAGAAGCGTCATGGTTTAACTTATCTATAATAAGGGCAACATATTTACTCATATCAGCACTTATATAGTAAGGACGCTTAAGCAGCTCAGGAGTCTGGTATACAAGGTTCGTTGTGATAACCTTGTGGATGAGTCCGTCTTCGTAGGCCATATCAAACTTCTCCAGTCCGTCAGTAAAGAGGCCGAAGGTAGATGCTACGAAGATTCTTCCCTGCATTTCTCTTCTTAAGCTCACTTGCCACGTCTAGCATACTTTCGCCTGGAAGAAATCATATCATCAACTATGATTACATCTTTTCCGTCAAGCTTTCTTCCAAGATATTCGTGAGCAACTATAGGGTTCTTGCCATTTACCACTGTAGCATAGTCACGGCGTTTGTAGAACATACCTACGTCCACTCCGAGAACGCCTGCGAAGTACACTGCACGGTTCATGGCACCCTCGTCAGGACTTATTATCATCATGTTATCTGCATTCATCTTGATGTCAGGCACGTTTTTAAGTATTGCCTTGATGAACTGGTAGGTAGGCATGATTGTATCGAAGTTGTTGAGAGGAATAGCATTCTGCACCCTAGGATCGTGTGCATCAAAAGTGATTATACTGTCAACGCCCATGTGTACAAGCTCCTGCAGTGCTACTGCACAGTCAAGAGATTCTCTGCTGGAACGCTTGTGCTGGCGGCCTTCATAGAGGAAAGGCATGATTACGGTTATTCTGTGCGCCTTGCCTGCACAGGCCTGTATCACGCGCTTAAGGTCCTGATAATGGTCGTCAGGAGACATATGGTTCTCGTAACCAAACATATTGTAGGTAATGCTGTAGTTACATACATCAACAAGGATATAAATATCCAGTCCTCTTACAGTGTTGGATATTGCACATTTTGCCTCTCCGCTTCCAAAACGGGGGCAAACAGCATCAACGTGGTAAGATTCTCTCCTATAGCCTGAAAAGGCAAGGGAGGAAGTATGTTCGTTGTCTCTTCCGTTTCTCCAGTCTACGATATAGTCCTCAACGGCGCTGCCAAGCTTTGCACAGCCTTTCAGTGAAACGATACCAAGAGGTCCCACGGGGATAGTCTCGATATAATCTTCTTTTGGCATTGTTCTTCTCCTTATCTAAAAGAAAAAATATAGGGTGTATGATTATCACCATCAGGTGGTTAATCCTTATAAAGCCATACGGATATCGGCTCCGGTCAGTTTTAGGAATTTGTAATGCTTGATAAGTCTTGAGAATACTCTGTCACTGTAATTTGCCTTTATATGGGCAGGACTAAGGTTTGAAGATATGATGGTTGGCTTATTGCTTAGAATCCGCTCATTTAAGCAGTCAAACAGCTTTGAATTGGTAAAGGTGTTTGCAAGCTCAGTCCCCATATCATCAAGCACAAGTAAATCACAGTCAAATATAGGCTCTACCTCAGGTATTTTCTCAACTTCATCGGCATCGCCTCTTCTAAAGGTATTCTTCTCAAATATATTAAAAAACCTGTACGCAGTCAAAAACACTACAGAGTGTCCGCTCTGTATAAGTGAATTGGCGAGTGCAGAGGTAAGGAAGGTCTTTCCTACTCCAACACCTCCGTAGATAACAAAGTTTCGTGAACAGCTGTCATAGTCGTCTGCCATAGCCTTAAGTAAAGCATAGGCCGTGAGGGCATTTTCCATGGATGAAGCCTCGGTATCAGAGTCATAATCATCAGGGGAGTAGTAGTCCGCCCTAAAGTCCTTAAAGTCTGCACTCTCATCCGCCATTAGGTATATACTCTGTCTGGTATGTGCAAGCCTTGCCGCTATGGCCTTAAAGCAGTCACATTTTACTCCGTCAACAAAGCCTGTATCCTTACAGAGGGGGCAGGTATATATCTGATTCAGATATGTCTTGTCAAAGCCTCCCGCTATAAGCAGTTCCTCTTTTTTCTTAGCAAGCCTTGCCACCTTTTTATCAAGCTCTTCTTTAGAGGAGGTATAGCTTTCATTTGAGAGAAATAGAGCTTCCTTTGCAAGGTTAGCAAAGTCGGTTATAACTTCATCCTCAAGCTCTTTAATCTCGGGTATCTTATCATATACCGCTTTTGTGCGGTTATGAAGAAGTTCGGCATTTTCATAGCGTATGCTGTCGTACTCACGCATAACTGCTTCATAATCTGAGTTAGTAAGTCCCATAAAACCACCTTAATATTATAAAAAATTTGCCAATTATTCAAGTAAAAATCCCTACAATTATTGGGGATATTTATATTAAATTTATGCAATTATTGAGGCTCATCCACCGGATAGGCAGTGTATAGATTGCGTCTACGCCTTTTTTAAGAGCTTTTTGGTTATGTCTGCCATCTCTTCTCCGCTGTAGCTTCTCTGCTCGAAGTTGTTGAAGCGGTTGTTAAGAGGCTTTGGCGAGTTATCCATGACCACGTGCAGATTCTGCTTAGTCATATGGTAAAAGCTTGTCATCCTCTGCGACACCCTGAAGATCTTTTATTCCCTTTGCAAACCATTTCCTAAGTACACTTTCTGCATAGCTAAAGTTTGGCTTGTTAAGGGTTAAAATGGCACGGTTACAAGCCTCTGCCACCATTTCTTCTGACATCTTGTACTCGTGGAACCATCTGTCTATGTACTGCTGCTCGGAGGTGCCAGGAAGCCTTGTAAGGCCAAAGGACTTCATCACAAGTGAATTCTCCTTATTGAAGGTCTTTGCCTCTATCTGTGCAGCTTCTACGGTTCTTATATTCTTTTCAGCCCAAGCGAGGGCAACCTTTTGGATATAGCTGAATCTGCTTTTTTCCCGGGTAAGGCAGCAGTATTCATATAGATAGCTTATAAGCTCTGCACTAAAACCAAGCTTTTCATTAAGGTCGCAGATAAAGTCTATCTCTGAGCCTGAAAGTGTCCTGCCTGCATACTTTCCGGCCGCTGCTATAACCTGCTTTAGGTCAAAGTCACAGCCTGTCTCTTCCTCTTCTTCGTATGTGAATAAAGAGAGAGGTTCATTAGCACTTCCTTCTTCCGGATTTATTTCATAAGCCTTTATTTCTTCTGCCTTTGCCTCTCCTGCAGCAGGCGTGGTGGCAGAAGCCTCATAGTCAGAAATAGACGGATCGGATATGCTTATTGAAGTAATGGTGTTTTTATCCGTTCTTGTAACCTTAAATACCCCCTGCTTCTCCCAATAATTGATGGAGCGGATTACGTCTCTTTCGCTGTCATCAAGGAAGTCACAGGCATTACTTATGGAAAAGCTCCTGTGATTCTTGGAGTAATACATAAGATAAAGATAAAACCTTATATGTGAAGCATTGGCATCATTAATAAAACGCTCTATAAAAGCGTTTGAAATAATGGTCGCATTCGTATTTACCGTTACATTTAGATTGATTTCCGACATGATTTTTCTCCCTCATTTGCTACTGTATAAGGAGTATATCACAAGATTATTTAAAATAAAATAGATGGGGAAAAATCAGGGGATATAGGCAAAAATGTGGATAATGTGGATGCTTTTTGTGGATTGCTTGTTAAAAAAAGATGTTTTTAGACAAAAATGGATGTGGATAAGTATGTGTAAAAGAATAAGAAAAATCCACAGCAAAAATTTTTAAACGAATTTTTGTTGTGGATAATGTGAATAAAAACTTAGCTAAGCATATTTTTCCCCGACTTTTACTATATCTCCGGCACCCATGGTTATCAACAAATCACCGGGCTTACAGGTGTGGATAAGAAAATTTTCAACTTCGTCAAAAGTTTTGAAAAAATAAGCCTCGTGTCCGTTCTCAGACATTATCTCCCTTATGTTGTCAGAGGAAATATCTCCGGGATTCTCCTCTCTGGCAGCATAAATCTCAGCAAATACCACTATGTCCGCCATAGAGAGTACATCTGCAAACTCGTGGAGGAAGGTCTTGGTTCTGGAGTATAGATGAGGCTGGAAGGCAACTATGAGACGGTTATGCTTAACCCTCTTTGCAGCCTCAAGCGTAGCCCTTATCTCTGTAGGATGATGGGCATAGTCGTCTATTATGGTGTAGCCGTCACGCTCTCCCTTGTACTGGAAGCGCCTTTCTGTTCCGGTGTAGTTCTTAAGCCCTTCTTTAACCCTGTCAAGGGCTATTCCGTCTTTGTATATGGTGGAAGGCTCTAATGATGCGGCTATAACTGCAAGCGAATTAAGCACATTGTGCTCACCTGTTACCGAAAGCTCGATAAGCCCCTTGTTTTCTCCTCTAACTATCAGTTCGTAGTGTGCAAAGCCCAGCTCGTTGTAGGTAATGTTTGCTGCGGTGTAGTCAGGAGCCTTGCCATCTACAGGGCGTAGTCCGTACTGCACTATCCTGATGTTTTTATTTTGTATGAGGGCATTAAGGTCAGCTATCTCGTTATTGATAACTAAAAGCCCGTTTCTCAGGCAATAGGTCTATGAACTTGGTGAAGGAGTGTCTTTCATTTTCAAGTGTACCAAAAGAAGTCCAGATGCTCCGCCTCTACATTAAGGACGATGGCTGTTGTAGGAGTGAAGCTAAGGAAGCTGTTTGCGTACTCGCAGGCCTCCATAATGAAGTTCTCCGATCTTCCCAGCCTCATATTGCCGTGTATACCGCTTAATATGCCGCCTACTGATATGGTAGGGTCAAGGTCTGCTGCCAGATACACATAGGAGAGCATCGAGGTGGTGGTGGTCTTTCCGTGGGTACCTGCTACCGCCACAGCGTTTTTGTAATGGCTCATAATCTGTCCGAGGCAGTCAGCCCTGTCAAGCATAGGGATGCCAAGCTCCTTAACCCTCATAAACTCAGGGTTGTCCTCGTGGATGGCAGCAGTGTAGACAACAAAGGTCCAATCTCAGGAGTGATATTTTCAGCAATCTGAGAGTAATATACCTTTATCCCAAGGCTCTCAAGCCTCTTTGTAACAGCTGATTCGTGTAAGTCTGAGCCCGATACCCTAAAGCCCTTGTCAAGGAAAAGCTCGGCTATACCGCTCATGCTTATACCGCCGATGCCTATGAAATGGACTGCTATAGAGTTGTTTTGTAAGTCTAATTTATACATGGTTCTACCTCTTTCTATCTGTATTTGGTAGTTTATCCTAACCTTTAATTCATGCCTTTATTATATCCGATATTTTTTTGTCATAGTATAGCATAAATGAATTTGGTTGGCAAAAGAAATATAAAAGGCTGTAAGATGGCTTTTAAATGACCATATAGTCATTTAAATAACAAGAAATAGTGAAAAATGAAAAAAATAACTAAAAAAACGGCATTAATATTTACAATTAATGCATAGAAACGCTAATAGAAATTTTACTAAAAATCTGTTATAATTATATTTAAAATTAGAGGGGCTTATAAAATTAAATAGTGTTTTTCGGTCAGACTCTGATTTACAACTTAATCATCAGTGGCAGTTGAGACTACACTGCCCGGGAGAGATAGGGGGTCATATGAATATTACAGACATCAGGATTAGAAAAGTTGCTAAGGAAGGCAAATTAAAAGCAGTAGCTTCCATAACAATTGACGGTGAGTTTGTGGTTCATGACATTAAGATTATTGACGGCGACAAAGGTCTGTTCATAGCTATGCCTAGCAGAAAAGACCAACGATGGAGAATACCATGATATTGCTCACCCTATTAATTCGGAGACTAGAGAGAGATTGCAGAAGTCAATTGTAACAGAATATGAAAGCGGTAACTGGACAGAATTTCCTGTAAAGGAAGAGAACTAAGAGTCAGTACGAACATATTGAATAATATGTGATGGGAGGTCAGCAGACCTCTCATTTTTTTAATTTTATAAATATTAGGGGGTGTTACACTTGAAAAACGAAAGTTAGACAAGTACTTTACTATAAAGCAAAAGAAGAGGTATGATAGTTGATGTGATGTTTATAAAAGGATTGGTTTATGTAAAAATAATGTAGTTGCAATAAGGCTAAATGGCTTTATGATGATCAAATTAGGTTCACTATAGAAAATAGGGGGCAAAAAGTACTATGAAGAAAATCAATTACAGAGTTGCTGATGCTGTTTTTTTAATCATAGTGTTGATGGGTTTGAAAGCATTTGATAAATATATACTTGAAACACTTGGATATAATAAAAATTCAATTTTTTTATGGCTATAAGCGTTTCATTAATATTTTTTAGGCATATACATTAATAGGTATTTTTTAGACCATCGTACAAAGAAATAACGCAATTGAAGCGAAGAGGGTGGAAAATTACAGGGTATTATTCAAGTATTTCGCTCCAGCAATGAAGATATATATAATAAGTCCTATGATTTGTGGATTAAATATAGCTGCATATTACTTTTTAATTGAGTTGTTTGGACTGCTGGTTTTATATGTGCTGAATGGATATTTTTTTAACAAGCAGTATGTTTTTTGCTCATATTGCAATGAGCTTGTATATCACAAGTTGCTGCTGGATTATTACATTGAGGAGAGAGAAGAAGTATTGGAAAAATTAAGCAATGAATTAGTGGTTTTGTATTTTGCAAGATTGATTCAGCTTGTGGACATTGCAAACTGGTTGTTGAATAAATAATAATAGTAAATTTTTAAGTTGTAGGACTAATGTGTTGTTTGACATCTTAAGTCACACCTTCGCGGATAGAATACCAGCTAAGCAATTGCTAAAAATATAAGTGCATAATATTTCGATTAGTCAATAAAGTGACGCCTTCACTAATAAATGTCCAGACTCGCTCCGGTTTTTCTGAACGAAGCTGTTTTAGAATAGTTCTGTTGACGAAAAACCTAATGCGCTCGCTTAGGCATTATTAGTTCCGGCTGTTGAACTGAAATCTAAGTGAATAGTCCTATTTATATAAGAGCTGTAAACAATTGGTGAAATATGCGGTATTATCAGCTCAGGCTGTTTGATTGATAAGTCGGCACAAACAAACACATCAGCCACAAGGGGGCAGGTTGGGGTGGCTGCCTTTCATTTGGTATTCTAGTTATTATTTGTATAAATTTAAGGTATCAGCTCGAATGATAAATTCTAAGCGAGCGCATTAGGCGAAGCGAAGCGGATGCGGAGCGAGTCTGAAATGTTATCATTCGGAGCGTCCCTGTGGGTGTGGGTAGATAGCTGATGACAGCAAAAACTGATAATGCCTAAGCGAGCGCATCAGGCGTAGCGAAGCGAATGCCGTAGCGAGTCTGGACATTTATCAGTTTTGCGTCAAATTAGCTGGTTCATATAATCCGACAAATTAAAATTTGTGACACCAATGCCGACATAAATTACTAAACTAAAACTTTTAGGAAGATTTTTGTAATCCCTGTAGAGTTATTATGGTTTTTCATTATATTTATTGTCTTTAGGCGTGGATAATGCTAGAATGAGAGGCGAGAATTAATATGAATATTCCCATAGATTTAATGTGTGGAAACGAAGATAAGGGAATGAAGGCTTATATTAAATCCATACGAATATATAAGTGAAAGAAGGAAATTTATGTATATAATAGCAGGACTAGGGAATCCGGACAGAAAATATGCAGGAACACGCCACAACATCGGCTTTGACGTAATTACTTATTTATCTGATAAATATGGTATTTCGCTCTCAAAGACAGGCTTTAAGTCAAAGCTTGGACAGGGCTTTATAGAGGGTGAGAAGGTTCTTCTTATGAAGCCCCAGACCTACATGAACCTATCAGGTGAGGCAGTGGGAGAGGCTGTTAACTTCTACAAGGTAGATGAGACTACTGAGCTAATCATCATACAGGATGACATAGACCTTGAGCCCGGCAATATCAGGATAAGGGTTAAGGGTAGTGCAGGAGGACATAACGGCATCAAGAGTATCATATCTCATCTTGGCGGCAACGAATTCATCCGCCTAAAGCTCGGTGTGGGTGGAAAGCCTGAAGGAGGCGACCTTGCAGACCACGTGCTGTCAGGCTTTGACAGGGATACCGAGCCTCTTATAAGGAAGGTCATAGAAAATGCAGGGGCTGCCGTGCTTACCATAATGAAGGAAGGGGCAGAGGCAGCCATGAATAAGTATAATGGAATGAAGATCTCGGTATAAGGAGATAAGATGAATCTACTTACAAAACCACTTTTGGAACTTTCTGAGATAGATAAGGCGCTAAACTGCGTCAATAAAAAGGAGCTGCCTGTACTTATCACAGGCTGCATGGATGCTCAAAAGTGTAATATCATAGAAACCCTATCGGAGGCTGCGGACAAAAGGCATAAGGTCATAATAACCTATGACGAGATAAGAGCCAGGGAGATTCTGGCTGATATGAAGCTTTATGATAAAAAAGCTTTGATATACCCTGCGAAGGATATTATGTTTTTTGCGGCAGATGTGCATGGCAATGCGATAGTGAGTGGCAGGCTAGAGGTAATGAAGAGGCTGATTGAGGAGAAACCCTCAACGGTGATATTAAGTTTAGAGGCGGGGCTTGACAGGGTGCTGCCGCTTTCCTATGTCAAAGAGAGGATAGTAAGGCTATCTGTGGGTGAGTCCTATGATATCACTGAACTAGGGAGAAAGCTTGCAGTACTTTGCTATGAGAAGACCTCTCAGGTATCAGGAAAGGGGCAGTTTGCAGTGAGGGGAGATATATTTGATATTTTTCCTTTAACCGAGGAAACACCTATGAGACTCGAGTTCTGGGGAGATGAAATCGACTCTATTAGGGGCTTTTGATGTGGAAAGCCAGCGCTCCATAGAAAATGTGGAGGAGTTACTCGTCTATCCTGCAACCGAGATTATCATAGATGAAGAGAGAAAGAATGAAGGACTTAAAAGGCTGAACGAGGAAAAGGAAGAGGTGTATAAGAGGCTGAGGGCTGAGATGAAGACAGAGGAAGCAGCCAGAATACACAGCACTATAGAAGAGTTTAAGGATAACCTTGAAATATACGGCGGTTCCTTCGGTATAGACAGCTATATCAACTATTTCTTTGAAGAAACTGTTACTTTTTGATTATTTTAATGAGGAAGACATCTTCTTCATAGATGAGCCGATAAGGATAGAGGAAAAGGGTAAGGCTGTTTCCTTTGAATGGCGTGAAAGTATGGGAAGCAGGCTTGAAAAGGGCTACATTCTCTCAAAGCAGGCGGATACAATCTGGGATTATAAGACTGTACTTGCAAAGCTTGCAGGGAAAAACTACAGTGCTTTTTAAGCCTGCTTGAGACGAGAACAGGGAGATATAGAGGCAAAAACAGAGGTTTGATGTGCTTTCAAGGAACATTAACCCATATAACAACAGCTTTGAAACCCTTATCAAAGATTTAACAAAGTACAAAAAAGAGGGCTACAGGGTAGTGGTTGTAAGCTCTTCAAAGTCGAGGGCAGAGAGGCTTGCTGAGGACTTTAGGGATAGGGAGCTTATGGCAAACTACCTCGAAAAGGGAGACAGAGTGCCTATAGTCGGGGAAGTTGTTACCATACAGGGTAATCTTAGGAAGGGCTTTGAATACCCTTCTATTAAGTTTGCCATTATCTCTGAAAGTGATATATTTGGTGCAGAAAAGAAGAAAACAAACAGAAAGAAAAAGAAGATAGACGGTGCGTCCATAGCGAATTTCTCGGAGCTTCATGAGGGAGACTATGTCATTCACGAAAACCACGGAATAGGCATATACAGAGGTATAGAGAAGTTTACTGTGGAGGGAGTAACCAAGGATTATGTAAAGGTTGATTATAGCGGTGATGTAAGTATCTTCGTGCCTACCACCAACCTTGATATATTCCAGAAGTATTCAAGTGCAAGTGGAGCCAAGCCAAAGATAGACAGAGTGGGAGGACAAGCGTGGAAGAAGACCAAGTCCAAGGTAAGGGAGTCCATCAGTGAGATAGCAAAGGATCTGGTGGAGCTTTACGCAAAGAGGCAGCAGGAGCAGGGCTTTAAGTACAGCGGGGATACGGTGTGGCAGCAGGAATTTGAAGAAATGTTCCCTTATGATGAGACAGATGACCAGCTAAATGCCATTAAGGATGTCAAGGCTGATATGGAAAGCATAAGGATAATGGACAGGCTGGTTTGCGGTGATGTGGGCTTTGGAAAGACTGAAGTGGCAATAAGGGCTGCATTTAAGGCAGTATCCGAAGGGAAACAGGTGGTCATGCTTGTGCCGACTACCATACTTGCAGGACAGCATTTTGCAACATTTTCAAAAAGAATGCAGAACTTCCCTATAACAGTGGAATTCTTATCGAGGTTTAAGTCTGCGGCTGAGACAAAGAAGATAAAGGAGAAGTTAAAGGCAGGCCTTATAGACATCATTATCGGTACTCATAAGGTGCTCTCTGCTGAGATAAAGTACAAGGACTTAGGCCTCCTCATAATAGATGAGGAGCAGAGATTTGGCGTGAGTCATAAAGAGAAGATAAAGAAGCTAAGGGAAAATGTGGATGTGCTCACTCTTTCTGCAACGCCTATACCTAGAACACTCCACATGAGCCTTGTGGGAATCAGGGACATGTCGGTGCTTGAAGAGCCACCTGTGGACAGAATCCCTATTCAGACCTATGTGCTTGAACACGATGATGAGATAATAAGGGAGGCGATAAACAGGGAGATAGGGCGTAACGGCTAGATTTACTATGTGTACAACAGGGTAAACGGTATAGAGGATGTGGCGGGCAAGATAGCTGAAATGGTGCCTCACGCAAGAGTTTCATACGCACATGGGCAGATGAATGAGAGAGAGCTTGAAAGGATAATGTTTGAGTTCATTAACGGTGAAATAGATGTGCTTGTGTCTACGACTATCATAGAGACGGGACTTGATATATCCAATGTTAATACCATTATCATAGATGATGCCGATAAGATGGGGCTTTCACAGCTTTACCAGCTAAGAGGAAGGGTTGGAAGAAGCTCAAGAACCTCTTATGCCTTTCTTATGTACAAGCGTGACCGTATGCTTAAGGAGATTGCAGAAAAGAGGCTCGCCGCAATCAAGGAGTTTACAGATCTTGGCTCAGGGTTTAAGATAGCTATGAAGGATCTTGAGATAAGGGGAGCTGGAAATCTTCTCGGAAAGAGCCAGTCAGGACATATGGAAGCTGTTGGCTATGACCTTTACTGCAAGATGCTTAATGAGGAGGTAAAGAGGCTTAAGGGAGAGGCTGTAGCTGCTGATGAATATGATACCTTGGTTGATATTGAGGCATCAGCCTATATTCCAGCCGAATACATCAGAAATGAGGTATCAAGGCTTGAGATGTACAAAAGGATAGCGGCTATATATTCCGATGAAGAGCTGCTTGAGCTAAAGGATGAGCTTATAGACCGCTATGGTGAGATGCCTGATGCTCTTGACAACCTTATAAACATATCCTATATAAGGCAGCTTGCCCACGAGGCAGGGGCTACGAAGGTTGAGAGCAGGGGATGAAAAGGCTAGGATAGACATTTATACGGATATTAGGTTTGATGTAAATAAGCTAGGCGGACTAATTAGTGAGAGTGAGGGCAGGTTAAAGCTAAAGAGTGGTAAGGATACCTGCTTTGAATACAGATTTGGAGACGGAGTACATAAGACTAAGGCGGAGGATAAGATTAAGGCTCTTATGTGGCTTGTAAAGGAGCTTTCACTTTGCAGGCTGAAAGAGGAAAAGGAGGGATAATGAGAAGGAATCTGCCGGTTAAGCTGGGCGCATTTGTATTGATATTCTTAGGAATGCTTTTCGGCTGTATTTTACTACCGAAATCAAGAGATACCCAATGTAGGGGAAAAAACTGATGAGGTTATATCCCAGGCTCAGATTTTTGCTCCCGCACGGACGGTAAGCGCAGAGATACCTATAATCAAAATAGGCAACGAAACGGTATATTATCCTGAATTTGAATTCTATCTTCTTGCTACCAAGAAGGACTATGAGGCCCTGCTTGGTGATGAGGTCTGGGATATAGTCCAAAATGGCAGAAGTGTGGAGGATGAGCTAAAGTCAGACATTATAGAGGAGATTGCCAGACTGAAGGTAATAGTCAATCAGGCTAAAAAGCGAAGGATATAGCCTGACAACTGAGGAAGAAGAAGAGATAAAAAGGGCTGCAAAAGGAGCAGCTAAAGGGCATAGATCCCTATGCTTAAGGCTAAGTATTATCTGGATGAGGAGTTGATTACAGGGGATTTATCTGGAAAATTATCTGGCTACAAAAGTTTTTTTGACGGGTTTTTCAAGTGAAGCAGGGCGTAAAAGGGGATGAAGCCAAAAAAATTATTTAAGGATGCTTATAACTCTTGGGAAAAACGCTTATACAGCAGAGATTTACTGGGAAAACATTGATAGAATCGATATTAGCGGACTTGACATCGATGGGGAATAAGGAAGAAAATCTGATAAAATATTCCCGATGTGCCTAAAAATCAACTATTTTCCTTGAAAATGACTTGACAAATCCGAATAATAAGTTTATAAGTATCTTGTAGACTTATTTTGTGAGCGAGGGTTATGCTCGCACAAGAAAATTATAGGAGGATTTATTCCATGAATAAGGCAGAACTTGTATCAGCTATCGCTGAAAAAACTGAGTTGAAGAAAGTTGAGGCAGAGAAGGCTGTTAAGGCTTTTGTGGAGGTTGTTACTGAGGAACTCAAGAAGGGTGGAAAGGTTCAGTTAGTAGGATTTGGTACATTTGAAGTATCAAAGAGAGCTGCAAGAGAAGGAAGAAACCCACAGACAAAGAAGACTATTAAGATACCTGCATCAAATGCAGCAAAGTTTAAGGCTGGTAAGGCTCTTAAAGATGCTATTAACACAAAGTCAAAGAAGTAATTAACTCATAAGAGGCGAGGGGCTGTCTGCAAAGGATGGCTCCTCTTTTTTTAGTATTAACCTCTCGCAGGATGTGAGGGTTGTGTAAAGGAAGCCTGCCCCCGGGCAATGTACAAAAGAGCGCATGAGGTGAGCGCAGGTACTGAATAAGGAGAAGTATGAGATTAGACAAGTATATCAAAAGGTATCAAGGCTTATTAAAAAGAAGAACGGTGGCTAAAGTCTGCCTGCTGACGCCGGAAGAGTCTATGTAAATGACAAGCAGGCAAAGGCCGGAACCGAGATTAAGATAGGTGACATCATAACCATAGGCTTTGGCGACAAACAGATAAAGGTCAGGGTCACAGAGATAGCCGAGACAGTGAAGAAGGACGAGGCTAAGGAAATGTATGAGTTTGTGGAGTGATGAAGTGTCGTAAAGGCTATATTTTATAGATAATTTATATGGAGAACTACAAGGCGAAATATCGGCATAAAAATTTTGTTTGACAGAGTCTAAAAAAATGTAATATAATTGCAATTACGCATGCTTAACATGCGTAGATTTTGTGTGCAGATATGTACGCAGTACTAAAAAATAAGAAAATAGGAGGTGAAAATTAATGCCAACTTTTAATCAGCTCGTAAGAAAGGGTAGACAGACAGCTGCTAAGAAGTCTAACTCTCCTGCTTTGCAGAGGTCAGTTAACTCCTTAAGAAAGACTACTGTTGAACAGTCTTCTCCACAGAAGAGAGGCGTGTGTACAGCAGTTAGAACAGCTACACCTAAGAAGCCTAACTCAGCGCTTAGAAAGATTGCCAGAGTACGTCTTTCTAACGGTATCGAGGTTACAAGCTACATCCCAGGCGAAGGACACAACCTTCAGGAGCATAGTGTTGTTCTTATCCGTGGAGGAAGAGTAAAGGACCTTCCAGGTACAAGATATCATATTGTTCGTGGTACCCTTGATACAGCAGGTGTTGCTAAGAGACGTCAGGCTCGTAGTAAATACGGTGCTAAGAGACCAAAAGGAAGCTAAATAATTAGCAAACAATCGAACAAGGATTTTAGGATTAAAAGTGCGGATTAATTTTCTACATAAGAGATAAATATCCAGCCTCAATCAAACTTTGACGAGAAACACCGCATAAGTTTACTTATGTAAGGCGTTCGAGTTTGATTAAGGGTGGGGGGCCTAGCTCCCCACTCAAACGAGCGAGATGCGAAGCATCTGCGAGTTGGAGAGCGAGATTACTAATATTAACGTAAGATTTACCCCAGCACGGACACTAATAAGGATAGTGAGTACCTAAGAATCTGTAATCAGAATTCTATGTAGGAGGGAAGAAACGTGCCACGTAAAGGACATATAGTAAAAAGAGACGTGCTCGCAGATCCAATTTACGACAGCAAGCTTGTTACTAAATTAGTTAACAACATCATGCTTGACGGTAAAAAGGGCGTAGCACAGAAGATCGTATATGGCGCTTTTGCTCGTGTTGAAGAGAAGAGCGGCAAAAAAGCAGTAGATGCTTTTGAAGAGGCTATGAATAACATCATGCCTGTACTTGAAGTAAAGGCTCGCCGTATCGGCGGTGCTACCTATCAGGTGCCTGTTGAGGTTAGACCTGAAAGAAGACAGGCGTTAGCACTTAGATGGCTTACCACATTTTCTCGCGCAAGAAGTGAGAAGACACAGGAAGAAAGACTTGCTAACGAAATACTGGATGCTATCAATAACACCGGAGCGGCAGTTAAGAGGAAAGAGGATATGCATAAGATGGCTGATGCTAACAAGGCATTCGCTCATTATCGCTGGTAATTGGAGGAAAAATCGTTGGCTAAGAGAGAATATCCACTTGAAAGAACCAGAAATATCGGTATTATGGCTCATATCGATGCAGGTAAGACTACTCTTACAGAGCGTATCTTATTCTACACTGGTGTAAACTATAAGATCGGTGATACCCACGAAGGTACTGCTACCATGGACTGGATGGCTCAGGAGCAGGAAAGAGGTATAACCATCACATCCGCAGCGACAACCTGCCATTGGACTCTTGAAAAAGAGGGTAAGCCAATGCCGGGCGCATTAGCACATCGTATCAACATCATTGATACACCTGGACACGTTGACTTCACAGTTGAGGTTGAGCGTTCACTCCGTGTACTTGATGGTGCTGTAGGTGTATTCTGTGCTAAGGGCGGTGTTGAGCCTCAGTCTGAAAACGTATGGAGACAGGCTGATCAGTACAATGTACCTCGTATGGCTTATGTAAATAAGATGGACATACTTGGTGCTAACTTCTACGGAGCAGTAGACCAGATTAAGACAAAGCTCGGCAAGAACCCAGTGCTTCTTCAGCTTCCAATCGGAAAAGAAGATACATTTGTAGGTGTTGTTGACTTTGTTTGAAATGAAGGCTTACATCTTCGAAGGAGATAAGGGAGAGAATATCAAGGTTACCGATATCCCTGATGATTTAAAAGATGATGCAGCAATCTATCATGACGAACTCGTTGAAAAGTGCTGTGAACTTGATGACGAGCTTATGATGGAGTACCTTGACGGCAATATTCCTGAAGTTCCTGCCCTTAAGGCGGCTCTTCGTAAGGGAACAATTGAGTGTAAGGCTATTCCTGTCTGCTGCGGTTCAGCATATAGAAATAAAGGTGTTCAGAAACTTCTTGATGCAGTTATCGAGTTCATGCCTGCACCTACAGATATCCCTGATATCACAGGTGTTGATCCTGACGGTAACGAGGTGGTTAGACACTCATCTGATGAGGAGCCATTCTCAGCACTTGCATTCAAGATTATGACTGACCCATTCGTAGGAAAGCTTGCTTTCTTTAGAGTTTACTCAGGTATCCTTAAGTCAGGCTCTTATGTGCTTAATGCTACTAAGGGCAAGAAGGAAAGAGTAGGTCGTATCCTCCAGATGCACGCTAACAAGCGTACTGAGATTGAGGAGGTATTCTCAGGAGATATAGCTGCTGCTGTAGGTCTTAAGATTACAGCAACAGGTGATACCATCTGTGACGAGCAGCATCCTGTTATCCTTGAGTCAATGGAATTCCCAGAGCCTGTTATCGAGCTCGCTATCGAGCCTAAGACAAAGGCAGGTCAGGGTAAGCTTGGTGAAGCTCTTGCTAAGCTTGCTGAAGAGGATCCTACATTCAAGGCACATACCGATACTGAGACAGGACAGACAATTATCGCAGGTATGGGTGAGCTTCACCTTGAGATTATTGTTGACCGTCTCCTTCGTGAGTTCAATGTAGAAGCTAACGTTGGTGCGCCTCAGGTTGCATACAGAGAAGCTCTTACAAAGCCTTGCGAAGTTGAAGCTAAGTACATCAGACAGTCTGGTGGACGTGGTCAGTATGGTCACTGTAAGGTTAAGTTTGCGCCACTGGATGTTAACTCAGAAGAGACATTTAAGTGCGAGTCTACCGTTGTCGGCGGTGCTATTCCTAAGGAATACATCCAGCCTATCTTTGATGGTATCGAAGAGGCTACAAGAGCAGGTATCCTTGGCGGATTCCCTGTTATCGGTGTACACGCAAACGTATACGATGGTTCTTACCACGAAGTTGACTCCTCAGAAATGGCATTCCATGTAGCAGGATCTATGGCTATGAAGGACGCTATGAATAAGGGTGGTTCAGTTCTGGTTGAGCCTATCATGAAGGTTGAAGTAACAATGCCTGAAGAGTACATGGGTGATGTAATTGGTGATATCAATTCACGCCGTGGACGTATCGAGGGTATGGAAGACATCGGTGGCGGCAAGATGGTTAAAGGCTTTGTACCTCTTGCAGAGATGTTCGGATACGCAACAGACCTTCGTTCAAGAACTCAGGGACGTGGTAACTACTCAATGTTCTTTGATCATTACGAGCAGGTACCAAAGAACGTTCAGGAAAAAGTTCTTTCAGCAAGAAGTCAGGAAAGGGCTGGCAAGTAATTATAATAATTATGCTTGCAAATAGACAGTATTTAGAATATAATAGGACTTAATATGGTTGGTTTTAGTACATTTTTAACAAAGTTGTAAAGCCAACCTGATAATTAGAAAGAGTGATGAAGTAATCACAATATTTTTCCATAATTAAGGAGGAAGATTCAAAAATGGCAAAGGCTAAATTTGAGGAGAAGCAAAAGTACATTGTAATATTGGTACCATTGGTCACGTAGATCATGGTAAAAACAACACTTACAGCTGCTATCACAAAGGTTCTTTTCTGAGAGTACAGGAAACAGCGCTGTAGATTTCGCAAACATTGATAAGGCTCCAGAAGAGAGAAAGAGGTATTACTATCTCTACAGCTCACGTAGAGTACTCAACAGAGAAGAGACACTATGCACACGTTGACTGCCCTGGACATGCTGACTACGTTAAGAACATGATCACAGGTGCTGCTCAGATGGACGGTGCTATCCTCGTTGTTGCTGCTACAGACGGTGTTATGGCTCAGACAAGAGAGCACATCCTTCTTAGCCGTCAGGTAGGTGTTCCTTACATCGTAGTATTCCTTAACAAGTGTGATATGGTTGATGATGAGGAGCTTATCGATCTCGTAGAGATGGAAGTTACAGAGCAGCTTGAAGAGTATGGCTCAGGGATGCCCAATCGTTAGAGGTTCAGCTCTTAAGGCTCTTGAGGATCCACACGGTCCTTGGGGAGATAAGATTATGGAGCTTATGGATACTGTAGATTCTTATATCCCAGATCCAGAGCGTGATGTAGATAAGCCATTCCTTATGCCTGTAGAGGATGTATTTACAATTACAGGTCGTGGTACCGTTGCTACAGGTAGAGTAGAGCGTGGTACACTTAAGCTTAACGACGAACTTGAAATTGTTGGTGGCCGTGAAGAGAATAGAAAGACAACAGTTACAGGTATCGAGATGTTCCGTAAGCTTCTTGATACAGCTGAGGCTGGTGATAATATCGGTGCTCTTCTCCGTGGTGTTAACCGTGACGAGATCGAAAGAGGACAGGTTCTTTGTAAGCCAGGCAGCGTAACTTGCCACAAGAAGTTTACAGCTCAGGTATACGTTCTTTCAAAGGAAGAGGGTGGACGTCATACTCCATTCTTCAACAACTATCGTCCACAGTTCTACTTCAGAACAACTGACGTTACAGGTGTAGTTACACTTAATGGCGATGCAGAGATGTGTATGCCTGGTGATAACGCAGAGATTACTGTTGAGCTTATTCACCCAGTTGCAATGGAAGCTGGTCTTGGTTTCGCTATCCGTGAGGGTGGTAGAACAGTTGGATCAGGTAAGGTTGCTACTATCATCGAGTAATTTTAACTGATTGATTATCAATTAGTAAATTTTAGTCCTCCAGGGATTTCCTTGGAGGGCTTTTTTTAGGTTGACATGACGACACACAAGAACTATAATTCTATGCAAATATCGTAATAATGTATCAACTAAAGTACTACCAACTAAAAACGGAGGCAATGTATATGAGGATTAGTAAGCAGATAATCGCATTATGTTTAGCGGGAACGACGATACTCTCTGGGCTTTTTCTTTCTCCCGATAAGGCGAAGGCGGATGTAAAGACTGAGCAAGCTGTAGACGGTGCTAAGGTTATAGAAAGCCAAGGGTATGGAGAGCATTTATTTGGTGCGTCCTCTGATGGGAAGAATATATATTATAGTATCAACTCTGGAAGCTTTAAGAAGTCAAAGTACAACACAATAAAGAGAAATATTAAAACCGGGAAAGAAACGGGAGCACTAAAAGGCAAAAAATACGGCTACTATGGGTTTGATAGTCTTAAACTCTATAAAAATTATTTTCTGGGAGTGAGAACCAATGGCTCTAACCCAGTATGGCGCTCCATATACAAAGTCACAAAAGATGGGAAAGTTGAGGAACTTGCAATTGGGCATTCTCCAGTAGTGTCAGGTAATTCAATATACTATATAGCTGAAAAAGTGCAGAAGTATGGTGATAGCAAAACCCTAGGCATTTATACAATGGATATGGATGGAGGGCATAAAAACCAGGTTAAAAAGGAAAGTATTACACCCTTGGGCTATCAGGGGAAAAATATGTACTACTCCAGAGCGAAGTATGTCGGGTGAGAAGCTAAACACTAAATGGTTTGACTTTAAGACAGGAAAAGAAGAGAAAAAGGTCGTACTTTCACAGCTATATGATGCTTCATACTAGAAACAAAACTTGTATTTAGTAATAAGGAGCTAAGAGCAGGCACCTATAAAGATGGGAAAATGGGAATACAAAACAATATTAAAGGTCAAAAAAAGCAGATGACAATTATCTGGAATTGTTCAGGTAAGATTATGGAGGTAAAGTCCCTTGTGCAAATAAATGGTGAAGCAGTTTCTAAAATATACATGCTAGATCTAGGTGGTAAGCATAAAAAGCTGTTAAAGGAGTTCATATTAGTTGGATAGTACAAGTTATAATGGTGGTACTTAGATAGGATAACAACATGAGATATGCGGATTAGAGACTGCATACAATTAGAGCTAAATATAGCTTGAAAAAGCCTGATTATAGGGTATCATAGTATTGTTAACTGACGTTCAAAGCTGTCGATGTGTGTCGGTGCAATGAAACCTTATGATATTGTCATAAGCTTTGAATGAACGAATAAAACAATATAAGGAGAGGTAAGAAGAACATGAGTAATTTTAAGAGAAAAAGTGCGTTAGCACTGGCGATGATGCTTACATTTGTAACTGTTTTCGGGGTGCTTAAGCCGGCGGAGGCAAAAAGCCTGGACTAATCTGACCATCGCTGCAGTTTGACACTGATTTACGAGCACAATGGCTCAAAAGAGGTAACTTATGTTTACGCTCCTTCTTCGGGTAAGCTACACAGATTACTTCAGTAACCGGTGAGTATGTTAACTTCTATATCTATGATGCTTCTGAAAAAGAGGTACAAACCTTATACGGAAATGCTACTAATACCTACACCTACGATATGAATCTGAATGGTGGAGATTATTATATCAAGGTTACATCAAACTGGGACAAGACAGCGGCTAGCTTCAAGTGGGTATTTACTCCTTCAGAAGAATCATTTAATGAGACTCAGGATGACCGCAACAATGACCTTTCAAGCAAGTTTCAGATAGCTGTAGGACAGACTGTAAAAAGGACAGTTAGCACAGAATGATAATGTGATTACTATGGTTTTTCAGTAAATAAAACAGGAGCTCTTAGTCTTAAAGCTGACTGCTAAGATGGAAGGTATGGAGTCAAGCTTCTTAAAATGATGAGGGAAGCTATAACTACAAGGTTTCAGACATATAAAGGGGAACCAAGACATTAACCTTCCAGATACCAAAGGGAAGCTATTCCTTAATGTGTTCAGGAAATAAAAACAGGGTAACTATCAGTTTACTACTTCTTTTGTAAGTGGACCTTCCAAGGTAAAAGCTTGCTTCAGTAAGGAATATCAAGTCAGGTAAAATTAAAAAGCAACCTGGAAGAAGGTAAAGTCAGTTAAGGGCTATGAAGTTCAGATATCTACAACAGGAGACTTTAGTAGTGATGTGACTACAAAGCTCGTCAAAAGGTGAGAAGAAGACATCATTTACATTTAAGGAGCTTAATATAAGCAATTCTTGGAGAACATATACCTACTATTGCCGTGTAAGAGCCTATAAAGAGAAGAACAAGATTAAGGCATACTCAGACTGGAGCAATGAAAAGAGGTTACGATTAAGAGATAAGTCTTTCTAGTATAAGACATAGACCGCAAGTAGACTGTAATAGTTTATTTGCGGTTTTTATAATTTTTGTAAAAAAATTGTAAATATCGTGACACCATTATAACTAAATCACATGGTATATTTCTATCATCAGGCATCAGAGTGAGGGATGCACTGAGAAAGCAAATGCTCGAGGGACTATGTAATATATGCGAAATGCAGTACTAAAGGGAGGTTCAAGATGAGAATTAAAAATTTATCATTATTGTTGATTGGTTCGCTTTGTTATATCAGGTGTTACTGCAGTATATAAAGAAAAGGCTGTGGCTGGGGAAGCTTTTAAGTACTAAAAAAATATAGTTGCTGACGTAAAACCCGGGAGTGTGAGGTCTCGCAATGTACTGGCTGCGAAAGGTTATACTGATGATGAAATACTCAAGCTTGCAAAAAAAGTATTTTGATAATAATTGTAAAGAAAATGGAGATACCGTAGAAATAGACAGCGTAGATGGAGATACTGTAACCATACGATGTCTATGAATATATTGATGAAGGAAACGTGAAGGGCATACAGCGACATATAACTGGTATTACATATCAAAGAAGACTGGTAAAGGTGAAGATGGCAACGAAATAGATTTGAATAAGTTATCAGGAACAAAAACAGAGAAGATGTGCTCTGACAAGAAGATAACAATCGAAGACTTGACCTATAAGCTAACTGCAAAAGAAATATGATAAAACTGAGAAAATGAAAGTTAGAAATATAATGCAGATATCAAAGTCGACAGGAGAGACAACAAGTCTTGTAAAGAAAGTTACCTCAGAGAAGGTTGTTACAAACGGCAAACAACTTTATTACTCAAAAAATGTGAATAATAAAGGCGTGGTATATAGGCTTGATATCAGCACAGGGAAATCAAAAAGGTAATATCAGGTAAAGGATATGTCTTACTTGGGGGCACAGATAAGGAACTCTACATAGGGGTATCAAGTGCCAAGAATAAGAGTGGGTATGATAAATATACCTATAACTTGAAAGCTAAGAAGCTAATAACAGTCTATGATTGATGAGTTAGAGGGTGTGTAGAGAATTAGCCGTAGAAAAGATCTTCCGTAAATCAGGGAGGTCTTTTTGTCTCTAAATAGGAATTTTTGTTAAAACA